>ERZ791830.87-NODE-87-length-124292-cov-12.686084_pt1 | contig 124292 bp, 113 predicted proteins | sample MGYA00509945_ERZ791830 | MGnify/ENA primary metagenome ERZ791830 (study PRJEB30046, sample SAMN00792021) | human gut metagenome | study: EMG produced TPA metagenomics assembly of the A metagenome-wide association study of gut microbiota in type 2...
GCAATTAATTTTATCCAAACCGTTTTTTATATTGTGATTGCTCATTGAGTTTACTTTTTCTGGATACTTTTTTACATAATCCAATGCCAATATTCCACCTAATGAAAGTCCACATAAATTAAGTTTTCCTTCCTGATTGTTACAGAAATCAGAGAAAGAAGAAAATATGTTTTGATAATCATTGCTATTGCCACTTGACATTTTAAAAAGTGCAGGACAAAGAACATCTATATTATCTATCTCTAAAAATTTGATGGTTTCATTCCAACTTTTATGATTTTGCCCTAGCCCATGAATTAAAATATTCTTCATAATGCTCCACCTTTACAACTTAGAATTATCATCTTAGTTCATCCAACATTTGAAACATTTCATTTCCACTATCCATATTAATTTTTATTATACGCCATCGTATACAGTGAAATGCCATTTTTCAATTTTTTCTCGCCACATAGTTCCATTCCACATCGAGTATATTTTTTTACTTTTAACGGCGTATCAGTATCCAGAATACAAGGAATATCCTTTGTGTCCGCCTCGGCAAAAGGTTGCTCCAAAATCTTGCGCATATATCCTTTCCCCTGAAATTCTCGCAGGACAACAACCATGGATACTGCAATATAGTCATGCTCTTTTTTGAAAATCTTCGCATACTGTTCGTCTCCGCTTTGTGCCATAGCTATCAGTGCCTTAAGCGGTAACTCGCATAAAAGCCGCTTGATCATATGTAAGGTCGGACCCATTGAAGGTTTTGCCCTCTTACTCCAATAAGCAAGATATCCCTCTCCTATTTCCGATGTGGTATACAGAGTTCCTGCTCTGTAAAACCATTCCGTCATAATCTCAAAGCCTTTTATTGTTTGCTCTCTTGTGAGCATCGTAACAGTTCCGGCTTTTTCATCAGCAAATGCCTCACCGATTCTTCTGCCAATGTCTGCAATTTCTTTCCTTGATTTATTTTCCACTTTTATCATGGATATTCCTCCACCAATTCCTATTTCTCAGTTTCAAAAATTGGAATTGTCATATTTTACTGATCAATACCACGATTCCGGCTACCACAAGTGCCACAAGCATATATACCACTGTAGCCGCTCCTCGTTTTATCAGTACTGTCTTCCAGGACTTAACATAAGAAACATCTTCCATACCTTCTATATGCCAGATTTTGCTGTGCCCTACCCATAATCTGTCAATCACAATCCCATCAAACCAGTTCATAATTACAAGAAAAAGAAAGGATTGAAAATATGCTGTTTTAAAATCCGTAACATGATTCCAAATGGAAATAATCAGAATCAGAGCTACAAATATGATGACACAAAACGGAATCATAAACCACTTTGATTTTTTCATAACCGTTTCCTTATTGGCAATTCCGCGTTTTTCTGCTTCTTCTATATATTCTTTTGGATAAAAGTATAAGCAATTAAGCCCATCGTTCTTTACTGCACATTTTATCAGCATAACATACAATAAACAATACAATACGTTCTGTAACAACAATAACATGATTCATTCCTCCTACAAATTGTTAAGGAAACAATCAGAGTTGGTGTAAACGAAAAAGCAGTCTTGCGGTTTTATCAAACTGCCCTTTCGTTTACATCAATTTCGATTTTTCCTTGGAGAACAAAGTCGCGTCCCTTTCGCCACTATCTATGGGAATTCAATCTTTGCTCTCTTTTATAAGTTTATCATATCTCGTGTTTTATTGACAGCTGGCTTTTGCCAAAAGAATTATTTTTAGGCATGACAAACAAACTCCCTTTGCGGAAGTTTTTTGAAGTATTCATTTGTATATTTTAACATCTCATATGCACTAAAACAGATGGTGTATGCTTATCTGGAAGATGTGGAACCATTTTTCCTCCACAGGAAGAACACCTGCATACATCTATGTTATATAGCAGCTTTATCATTTCAGCGGCACTTCGATTTTTCAATGCAGAAATATATTTTTTACATCCAAGCAGATTTCTACAGTGCGTCATCTTTTTGCTCTTGTTTCGGCACGACAGCAAACCATAGTGCCGGATTCTGACAAAACGTTTTGGAGGAACATGCATTAAAAATCGACGGATGAATTCCTCGCCCGGAACTGTTTTCTCTTTCCACTGACCTTTGTTTTTATAGTCTTTTACAGCATATGTAACAGTTGCTTCCGTCATGGACTTGATCCGATGATTACTGATTGCTATCCTGTGAGTATATTTCCCAAGATAATTTATGACTGACTGTGCTCCATTAAATGTTTCCTTACAATAAGCAACCCAGTCTTTTTTATAGCACTCATTGAGAAGTTCTTTGAAACAATAGTGGTTTTGATATTTCTCCGCTGTACCATGAAACTCAAGCTTTGAATCATTCCACAGGCTTTTTAATTCGCACAAATATTTCCCACGGAACACTTTTGCAATGACCACATGCGGGAGAAAAAACTTTCCACCGGTATCTTTCCATTTCTCCACACTTGAGAACAAATCAATCTGTTCCCAATAATTATCTGTTACTAGGTCTGCACCTCGGACACCAACACTGCGGATTGGTTTGCTCCAGTTATAGTTTTCCTTAAATATCTGATAAGCATATGCAGCTATCTCTCCGGTGATATTCGTTGCATGATCAATCTTTTTCTGACGGGTAAAAGAGAATAACTCATTATCCCTGACACTTATCTCAACCACTCTGCAACGGAATCCATTCTCACGAAGTCTTGCTGCAACACTCTCAGCCAGAATATAAAGAACAATCTTTACATCCTCATCGCATAATAAATCCTTTGGTGTCGTTGTGCTGTTTCCCACCGATTTGATTGGAGCGTGGGTATTCTCCAGCTTGACAGGTGAATCATCATAGCCATTAGCAAACGACCATATCCTTATCTCTCTTAATGAAAAGTATGCACCTATCAAGGTTAGTGAAAACGACCGCTTAGACATATTTGGAAAAGTTCTTGGAAAATCTGATGCTTCTGCTATTACAGGACATTGCCGATAAAATTGCAAGTCCTTTTTATCGGACACATTATTTTGCATAATGACAATAAGAAAATATCTATAGAACTGAAAGAAGGGATTTTTATGGCGGTTACCAATAATATCAGAGAAATCCGGGAGCAGCGTGGCATTTACCAGAACGACCTTGCCGCTGCTATCGGATACAGCACCAAAACTGTCGGCAGGATAGAGCGTGGGGACAGTACCCCATCTGCCGAATTTATGCTGCAGATATCAAAGTACTTTAATATGCTGGTGGAAGATGTATTCCATGTGGAAGATTGAGTCGGAGCAGCAATTTTTTTGATTCTCCTCGTATGCCTTGTAATTCTTTTTGCGTGTTTCTGCTACTCTCATTCTGACACAGATAGAAGATGCCATATCCAAGAAGCCCCGCCACAGAAAAAGCAAATATCACCGCTAATAAAAGTTGCAGAGTCAGGCATTTCCATTTCCATTCCCATACACGCCTTCTGCTTTGATTCCGTCTGTGTCTTTTCTTTCGCCTCTTCCGCAGCGTACACTCCCTGTTGTGTTTTCTTTGAAGAAAAGACGGACATACATGCCCGCCTTCTCCATGGTTATTTTCTCGTTTTATTTTTTAACGATCGTTTCTATGAATTCAAATTTTCTCTGCGTTTCTTTACGGTAATAATCAATCCCGTTCCGGAAAGAATTGATAGTATAAACAGCCATACACTCGGTGTGTTGTCTCCGGTTTTAGGTGCAGTCACATCCTTCTTATCAGTTCCACTCGATGGCTTGTCATCAGAGGAATTGCTATTGTTATTATCATTCTGGTTGTTATTACTGTTATCAGAGATATTTGCTTTGGTGGTAAATGTGGTGCTTGCAGAACCATCCGTCCAAAGGATTTCAACTGTATGGTTTCCTGCCGAAAGTGTATTCAGGTAGGAAGCTTTCAGTGTGATAATGGTAGAGCCTTCCTTTGCAGTGTAGTTGCTCTTGTCTATCAAATTTCCGTCCACCTTAACTCCGGTAAACTTGGAGAAGTCTCCGTTACCCCGGATGGTGATATTACCATCACTGTCATGCGTCCAACTACTGTTTGCTCCATCAATAATCTGATAGGTGTTATTCGGTGTGTCAGGATTATCGGAACCGCCCGCATCCTGTACGGTCAATGTTGCAGAATTACTCTCTACGTTTCCTGCGCTGTTTGAAACAACACACTTATACTTAAATCCGTTGCAGCTTATATTGACTGTGGATGTGGTATAGCTCGTTGCCGTTGCACCGTCAATGTTTACCCATCCTTTCCCATCATTTCTGTCTATCTGCCACTGATAGGTAAGATCTGTACCGCTTGCTGCTATGGTAAAGGACGCAGTCTCACCTACCTTCACTGTCGCATTTCCAGGCTGTGTGGTTATGCTTGGTGCAATCACATCCGGCACATCCGGTGTCTGGCTTTCCTGTTTAAAGGTAACTTCTATGGTGTGATCAGTATTCACATCACTAAAGGTGTAGCTTGTGGTTGCTGTCACTTCCGAACCATCCACCTTTACGTCCGCAATATAATATCCTTCGTTCGCCTTGATTGTATATGTAAGCTGACCTGCGGCAGATACCGTTGTCGTGCCACCGGGAGAGATTGTTCCACCGATACCTGCCGTTGCGGTAATCTTGTAGCTTGCTGTACCGCTCGGAGGCGTTATCGGCGCTGTATCCGCCGTAAAACTCCAACTTCCACGGAATACCACGGTTGTGCCGTTTAGGTTGCCGGCATCCCAGCCCGAAAAAGCCCATGTGCCGTTTTTACCATCCTTTTGTGCCTGAATGCGTGTTGTGGAGGTATATTTCTTATCCACAGCCGCCTTCGCCTGTTGCACACTCGAATAGGAGCTGCTATTTAGCGGCAGCGTTGCGCCTGTCGGGAATACAGAGCCCCAATTGTATTGCACCGTATAATTTTTTGTCACCGGCGGCTCGGGGCGTTCCTCAGACCTTTTATAAATATAACGAATCGTCATACCACTGTTCGGGACAGCATTTTCCATCCCCTCCGCTTTAACAAAAGTGTAGCCGTGCAGTTCCTGCGGCGGCTGCCAATCAACCTTTTTGCCTACCGGAACAGTAAAGGTAGTCGGCATGGTGTTTGGAACATCTGTGCCATCCTCCAGCTGATATTGGATGGTGACATTGACATAGCGCTGCTGCTCCGTATCATCATCAGCCAATACCTCGCCTGTCGCATGATCTACAATCTCAAAGCCGATGGTATCGCCGGATTGCAGAATGGCATTCTCCGGAATCGTGTAAACCAGAGAGCAGTTGACAAGGCCGGAATTAAAGTCGCTGCCCTCGTAATCCAACGCACCCTTTGTCCAGAATTTGCTTTTCTCTTTCCAAACAGGGATGTCAAACTCCTGCGTAGTGAAAACCTGCTCCCCATCTGTCGTGACCGCTTTTTCGCCGTTGGAATGTTCCACCCACAGGCGCAGGGTCACAGTCTTCGCTTGGGTATTCGAAAGATTTTGTATAATGGTGCGCAGCTCAACCTGCTGCCCCTTCATGCTGCTATAATCAAAGCTGTTTTTACTGCCGCCGCTTAATAGACGGCTATTCCTGTCATTTTGATAGCTCGCATATGCGGAGGAATTCGCTGCCTCAAAGGCAGAAGGATCTTTTGTGGGATTTCTGTAACCGCCGATATACTTTTTCACCTCAGGAACAGCCACATAAAGCGCAGGGGGATTTGTAATGAGCTGACTCATGACCTTTATGCCCTGTAGCTTGCACACATCGCAAAAATCATTCTGAAAGGTCTCTCGCATCAGACAATCCCTGCTGGAATTATAGGTATAAGGATAGTAGTCAAGATGCGGGCAGGTATAGGTATTACGGAAGCCAAGCAGCTGCTTCCACTTCACTTTCGTGGGATCTTTTGTTGCAGTCATATTCAGTGATGTAGTGTAATTCCACTCATCTACAGGAACAGTGCTATAATTATATTCATCTCCCAGATGGAACAGACCGTGTCCCAGTTCATGCCGCTGGGTAAACGCAGAATATGCGTTTCTCGCTGACGCAACAATATAGTGAATACCATATTGTTTATTATCATGAGAGCCACCGAAATACTCACCGCTATTCGCCAACACAACGAATTGGTTGATATTTTCATACACATAATCATACTGTCTATAATTATGATCCATCGTGTTTTCGTTTGGATGCGTTTCATTAGGAATATGTGCGTCATGAATCTTCTCGATAAACGCAGGGCCTATGATGCGCTCCAAAACATGGTTGCGCCAGTTCCCTTTGTTAGTAGAAATTCCTCCTTTGGCGGTCGCAGCAAAAAATGTGCTGGTACCGCCATAGCCATCCACCGATGCCGTGCAGAGTGCATAGACATTAAAGCGATCCGCCATGCTGCGATATGGCTCTATCTGCAATACCTCCCCCCACAGCTTTTTTACATCCTCGACAAACTGCTTTTGCTGGCTTTTGGTGTAGCCCTCGGCGCAGTACACAATCACCATGTTCTCCTTATCGCTGCGAGGCTTCTGGATTGTATACACCGGTACGGTTACATTTGCATATGCAGGATCCTCAGTGTAGAGGGTACTCATCTCCAGCTGTAGATACTCATCCGTGTTCACATTCCAGTCACCATTCACATCCTCTCGCACAGCGCCGGATATGCCAATGCTGTCATCCGGCGCATCCGGTGCGGAAACAACATAGGGGTCCTGTGCGCTCTGTCCTGTGCCGGATGATACGGTGTAATTTTCCGTATTCAGATAGAAGGCAGGACGAACGCCGTAATATCCCTTATAGGGTGCGTCACGCAAAATATTCCCTTGAGGGGTCACAAATCGCATATCATGGTTACAGGTTGTAATCGGTGTACGCAGCCAATAGTTCCATGCTACACCGCTTCTGTTTTTTGCGATATGGTAGCCGTTCAGGTTATCATTAACCGTTTTGAGCTGCTGAACATCCAGCAGAAAAACTCTATCCCAAATATATTCATAATGGGCACTGTCATACCCATCCGCTACCGTATCAATTGTGGTGTTATAGGGAAGATCAACACCGGCTGCGTCGATATAACCTGCCGTATACTCCGGATGGGAAACGATAGAACGCTGCTTCACCGTTCGAATCGCTCCCAGCTCATCCGAACGAAAGCTGCGAAGGAAGCCCTCCTTTTGGTCATATGCTGCCGTTTTAGGATAGACAGAATCCTCTGTTGGCGGATTTCCGCAAAGCCATTTCACTTTTCCTGCTTCAGCGTTGGAATTGAGCCAAGAACGTATGTTGCTGTCTCTCCAGTGGTTAGAACCAAAATTATCTCTCCAGCTATTGCGCCGGTGCGAGCCTGTTTCGGCATTTTTGTTGGTTTTTGCATCATAGGGCATGTAATCACACAATACTCTATCCGAAAGCATCAATGGCCCATTGCTATCCTTCGCTACACAACGCCACACAATTGGCACTCCCCCATAAGTACCCATCTGAATGTAGTCACCAATTTCGATGGTTGGCTTGTTATCTGCCGCCCTAACCGGCAAAGGGCATAGCACCAAAATTACCGCAAGCAGCAGAGATACCGTTCGTTTGCCATATTTATGTTTGATAATATTCATAAAGTCCTCCTTTTGTCATTCTCTCCTGAGCGTCATTCACGGTCAGTAGGCTTCTACCCCCCCCATTTTTGACATATGTCAATTTATACAATTGCTGCATCATCGATATTCACCTCATTTCTACTTGAGTTATTGCAAAAAATAGGTCTTTCTGCGATAACCCCTTGTGCCAAATGCTGAAACACCTTCATAAAGATGTAATAGCTTATTTATTTTAGAAAAGTATCCGACAAAAAACTCTACACTTCCGACAAAAAATATATATATTTCTCAAACCATATCATGGCGATGTACATTTGTCAATGATGTGACACCTCAAGATCACCACAGTCCTGATACTTCTTATACATGTCATTGATATAAATCGTAGGCGAAATATTCCTGCCTTCCTCTCGTAAGATGATGCCATCAAGAGTCACATTCACCTTTTCCACGGGTTCTGCCACAAGCTCCATTCCTTTGAACTTCTCAGGCATATAATCCATAAACTTTTCTTTTACTACTTCCTTAAAAATCTCGTAATTCATCATATTACGGTTCCTCCTTAATCTAAATTGTCATACAAAATCCTTTCATCCTCGGGATTTTTGTGTTCTCTGTAACTGTTGTCTTCTTCGATTCCCATATCAAAAGTGGTATGAGATTTTCTTTTCTTTCTGTAATAATTCTTGAGAAACATGCACTTTCTACAGTCCTCACAGAATAATTCTTCCGGCGGAATGCCAAGTGCCTTTGCAATCCTGTTCAACGTTCCCGTCCTTGGAACTCTTGAACCATTTTCGTATTGGGCAATTCTTACATCACCTCTATTTTCAAAACCACTTTTCTCGCCCAGTTCCCTGAGTGTCATTTTTTGTCGTTTTCTGTAATATCTGATTCTTTCTCCTACCACTGTTTGTCCTCCAAATCAAAAAAAGCAGGGAACATAAGTCACTGGCTTACATTCCCCGCAAGGTTTATTGTTACTGTTTATTCTTTTTCTTTCTTCCACAAAGTCCTACTCCAACACCTGTAATAAGTGCAAGTGCACCAATTCCAAGATAAAGAAGCGGATTTGCATTGTCGCCTGTCTGTGGAAGCTTAGGCTCTGTCGGTACATTGATAAGCTTAAGAGTTGTTACAACAACATCCGGTGCATTGTCATCGTATCGAAGAGTTACATCGTGAGCTGTCTCATCGAGGATATATCCGTCAGCTGCTTTTGTCTCAACTACTGTATAATGGATATCTTCCTTGAATGATCCATCCTCGTTGTAAGTACAGATAGGAAGTTCCTTGCTCTCTGCATGACCATTCTTGTCAGTAGTGAGTGTGTCAAGCACCTTTCCGTCCTTATCTCTTACTTCAAATACAACACCATCGATCGGCTTTCCGGTTACTTTGTCAGTTTTCTCAATGACAATCTTTCCGACTGCCTGCTCGTCCTTCATGGATACCTTCTGGATTTCTGCTCCTTCGCTATATCTTACAAACTTTGTATTACCATTCTTCTTAAATTCCTGATATGCCTTTGTGTGTTCCATGCTATTCTCCTTTCGGTATTTCAATTGTTCCTATAACGCAAAAAGAGGACATCTTCTAAATTTCTTTAGAAAATGTCCTCTAAGTAATACAATCTTTAATTTTTCAGACTAAGCAATCTGTACTAACCTGTACTAATCTTTTTTTGACTATGCCAAAAATTGGTCAAATCTTGGTCAAAACCCCTTGACCAACTATATATTTTAGTACATCCAAGTGCTGAAACCCTTGATTTTCCTGCATTCTTACTTATCAATAGACTTCATTGTCGGGAAGAGCAGAACATCTCTAATTGCAGGTGAATCTGTAAGCAGCATAACAAGTCTGTCAATACCGTAACCGATACCGCCTGTTGGTGGCATACCTACTGCAAGTGCGTTAAGGAAGTCCTCATCTGTGTGCTGTGCTTCCTCGTCGCCGTTCTCTGCGTTCTTATCCTGCTGTGCGAAACGCTCTCTCTGGTCGATTGGGTCGTTAAGCTCTGAGTACGCATTACACATTTCCCATGTGTTAATGAAAAGCTCGAAACGCTCAACCTTCTCTGGATCAGATGGCTTCTTCTTAGTAAGTGGAGATATTGCAAGAGGATGATCCATAATAAATGTAGGCTGGATTAAATTCTCCTCGCAGTACTCCTCAAAGAAGAGGTTGATGATGTCGCCCTTAGTATGACGCTCCTCGAACTCAATTCCTCTCTCCTTAGCAAGAGCCTTAGCTTCTTCATCAGTCTTAATTGTATCAAAATCAACACCAGCATATTCCTTAATTGCGTCATTCATAGTAAGTCTTCTGAATGGCTTTCCAAGGTCAATCTCAGTGCCGTTGTAAGTAATCTTAGTTGTACCACATACAGTCTCAGCAAGGTGTCTGAACATACTCTCAGTAAGTTCCATCATACCTTCGTAATCTGTGTATGCCTGGTAAAGCTCCATAAGTGTGAACTCAGGGTTGTGTCTTGTATCAACACCCTCATTACGGTATACTCGTCCGATTTCGTAAACTCTCTCAAGACCACCAACGATAAGTCTCTTAAGATAAAGCTCTAATGAAATACGAAGCTTAACGTCCTCGTCAAGTGCGTTGTAATGAGTCTCAAATGGTCTTGCAGCAGCACCACCAGCATTAGATACAAGTGTTGGTGTCTCAACTTCCATGAAGTCTCTGCCATCAAGGAACTTTCTGATTTCCTTGATAATCTTTGATCTCTTTACAAATGTTTCCTTAACCTCAGGATTCATTATTAAATCAACATATCTCTGACGGTATCTCATATCAGTATCTGTGATTCCGTGGAACTTTTCTGGAAGTACCTGTAAGCTCTTAGAAAGAAGAGTAATCTCCTCAGCGTGAACTGAAATCTCTCCTGTCTTAGTTCTGAAGATAAATCCCTTGATACCGAAGATATCACCGATATCAGACTTCTTAAAGTCTGCATATGCTTCTTCGCCAATTGCATCTCTTGAAATATATGCCTGCATTCTGCCCTTAAGATCAGCAATGTTACAGAAAGATGCCTTTCCCATTACTCTCTTGAACATCATACGTCCGGCAAAGCTTACATTAATTGGAGAAGCGTCCATAATGGCTCTTCTCTCATTGTAATCAGCAGTAACTGCTTCTCTTGCCTGCTGCTCATCTAAACCTTCAGTATTAACTGCTGGTCTGTCACCGAGAAGTTCTTTCTCATGTGCTTCATAGATAGCTCTTATTTCGTCTGTGTGATGTGTTACATCATACTTTGTTATCTGGAATGGATCCTTACCTGCGTCCTGAAGGTTCTTTAACTTTTCCATACGAACCTTAATCTGCTCGTTAACGTCAGGCTGCTGTGCAGATTTATTATCTCCCATGAATGAGTATCTCCTTTTCTATATGTTACTGAAAATTAGTCGTTCTTTACAGATACAACTGTATATTCAATCTCTCCAACAGGTGCTTCTACCTTAACAGTGTCACCCTTCTTCTTTCCAATAAGAGCTGCACCAAGTGGTGACTCATTAGAAATCTTGTTATTAAGGCTGTCTGCCTCTGATGAACCAACGATTGTATACTCGATATCCTCATCGAATTCTACATCGTGAAGTACAACAACGCTCTCCATCTTAACTACATCTTTATTCTTATCGTTATCCTGAATAACCTCACAGTTAGCAAGAATTGCTTCAAGTTCTGCAATTTCTGTTTCGATATCTCTCTGCTCGTCCTTAGCTGCATCGTACTCAGCATTCTCTGATAAATCGCCCTGCTCTCTTGCTTCCTTTAACTTCTGGGCAACTTCCTTTCTTCTGACAACCTTAAGCTCCTCAAGTCTTGCTACTCTTTCGTCATACCCCTTTTTAGTAAGAAACTGTTTCTCTGCCATGTTCTTATCACCTTTCTATATATCTGCTACACTAATATGCTTCTGCTCTACTAGAGAATAAAACCCCACAAGCGTCACAATATTATAAACTATCAGTTCCTGTCTGTCAATGTAACCCTTCCAGTATCCTATCCACAAGCCCATCAAACTGTTCCAGATTAGTAACCTGGTTAGCTTCATTTCTTAATGCCGCTGCGTGCTTGATTCCTGCTGTATACCATGCAAAATGTTTTCTCATCTCGCGGATTCCTGTAAACTCGCCTTTTATCTCACACAATCCTTTGGCATGCCTCTTAATCATCTGGCATACTTCTTCAACAGACGGAGGTGCAATTATTGTACCATTATTCATATATTCAGAAACCTGTCTGAATATCCATGGATTTCCCCTTGCGGCCCTTCCAATCATTATTCCGTCACAGCCTGTCTGCTTCATCATATTAACAGCATCTTCGCCGCTTTTAATATCGCCATTACCAATAACTGGAATCGATACTGCTTCTTTGACCTGTCTTATTATATCCCAGTCTGCTTGTCCTGAATAATACTGCTGCCTTGTTCTTGCATGGACTGCAACGGCAGCCCCGCCTGACTCCTCAATAACATGTGCTATCTCAGGCGCATTTATACTATTCTCATCAAATCCTGCCCTTATCTTGATTGTAAGCGGCTTATCAAGTGCATCAGCCATCTTCTCGACTATTCTTCCGACAAGCACAGGGTCCTTCATAAGTGCCGAACCTTCGCCGTTATTGACTACCTTTGGAACAGGACATCCCATATTGACATCAATTATATCAAACTCTCTTTCTGAAAGTCTCTTCGCTATATCAGCCATGATATCCGGGTCTGAACCAAAAAGCTGCAATGCAAGCGGCCTCTCCTCTGGCACTGTCTTCATCAGGTCTTCTGTATTCTTATTGTTATACAGCACAGCCTTGGCACTGACCATCTCGGTACACATAAGCCCGCAGCCCTGCTCCTTGCATAAAAGTCGAAATGGCAGGTCTGTTACTCCTGCCATCGGTGCCAATGCAATATTGTTCTTTATCTCAACATTTCCAATTCTCATAATTACTCCATGCCTAAGAAGAATACCTTGAAGAACATCTCAAGTGATTCAAGAAGTTCTCTCTTCTCATACTGATACTTCTTGACGAGCATACCGCATGCTATCTCGTCATACAGTAAATCGCCCTCGTCTGCTGATGATTTGAACAAAAGATTGCCTTCCTCATCGAATTCCATATCAAGTATTCCACCAACTTCCTCTGTGAAAAGAACGCACATAATCTTTAACTCGTTCTTTACATCATCCGGAAGCTTATCAAAATCAGGGTTAAAATAGTATTTCTTCTCATAAGAATTAGATACACATAAAACTACATTTTCATCAAACATATCCATATAATCCTCTCACAGAAACCTCTCCGGTTCTGATAATCTTCTCGCCCTCGTCTGTCTTAATGATAAGTTCGCCCTCATCGTTGATTCCAAGTGCTTTTCCAACAATTTCCTTGTCAGCATATATTGCCTTGACGTCGCCGCCCTTATTGACAAGCATTGAATTATAGTCTTCTTTAAGCCCAGCCAGATTCTGTGTCTTAACAAATGTATCATAGTACTTTGCAAAGCTCTCTGAAAATGCGGCTACTATACGGCTTCTTTTCAGATGGTCGCCAGTCTCAAGATACAGGGAAGAAGCTGTTGCCTTGATTGAATCATCAAATTCTGTCGTATTAACATTAATCCCCATGCCGATAACTACATAATGTATGTAATCCATCTCAGCACTCATCTCTGTTAATATTCCACATACCTTCTTCTTATTAAGAACTATATCATTAGGCCACTTTATACGGCACTCTGCGACATGTCCGTCCTCTGTAAGAACCTTGTGGATTGCCTCCTGCACAGCCATGGCTGCCACTATTGTAAGCATTGACGCATTGACTGGTGCAATATCCGGTCTTAAAAGGAGTGACATCCATATCCCACTTCCTGCAGGAGAAACCCAATTTCTGCCGCGTCTGCCCCGGCCACCTGTCTGGCTCTCTGTTATATAAAGTGTTCCATCAGCTGCATTATCTCTCTCTGCCGCTCTTTTGGCTTCATTGTTGGTAGAATCTGTCTCGTCATAATATACTACTTCGCGGATAATCCCTGTTGTATTGCCTGTATCCACACAGGTAAGCTGACTCATTATCTCGCTTGATGTAAGAATATCAGGATACTGTGTTATATGATAACCTTTATTCTGGACTGCCTCTATTACATAGCCTTCTTCTTTTAACTGGTTTATCACCTTCCAGACAGCCGTTCTTGAAACACCCAGCATATTGCACAATGCCTGTCCTGACACATATCCATCTGATTTTCTTAATACATTTAAAATCTTAGTCTTCATACCATTACCCGCCATGCTATTACTGCCATAAGCAGAAGTCCTAACGTAACAACTGTAAGAATAACGCCTGACACCGTTCTGTCGCTCATGAAATTCTTAGCCGCTGTAAGTCCGTTAACTAATGCTCCAAGCATGAATTCCACAGCGAATAATATTCCGCTTCCGCTGCGAAGGAAAAGTATAATTATGAATACTACTCCTATTGCAAATGTGAGTGCTATATTGGCATAGTCTATGAGCATCTTGCTCTTTCTATACGCGCCACTCGTTGTATAATACATAATGCCTCCATACCTTACGAATTAACCGTTGCCAATTACATTTTTACTTATAAGCTCCAAGTGTAGCTGCCATCACAGCCTTTATTGTATGCATTCTGTTCTCTGCCTCGTCGAATACAACTGACTGCTCTGACTCAAATACTTCATCAGTAACTTCCATCTCGTCAAGACCGAATTTGTCATGAATCTCTTTACCAATCTTAGTCTTAAGGTCATGGAATGCAGGAAGACAGTGCATAAATATTGCATCCTTAGAAGCATTGTCCATAACTGCCTTGTTAACCTGATATGGAAGAAGTGCCTTGATTCTTTCAGCCCATACTTCATCAGGCTCGCCCATTGATACCCATACATCTGTGTATAAAACATCTGCGTCCTTAGTTCCTGCCTTAACATCTTCTGTAAGTGTTACAGAACCACCGCTTATCTTTGCCCATCCCTCACACTGTGCAACAAGTTCCTTGTCTGGGAAATATTCCTTAGCTGTGCAGGCTGTATAATGAAGTCCTAACTTAGCGCAGACAATCATAAGTGAATTACCCATGTTGTATCTTGCATCACCCATGTATACGAACTTAACGCCCTTTAATCTGCCAAGCTTTTCCTTGATTGTAAGCATATCTGCAAGCATCTGTGTTGGATGGTATTCGTTAGTAAGTCCGTTCCATACCGGCACGCTTGAATATTTTGCAAGGTCTTCAACTATCTCCTGACCGAATCCTCTGTATTCGATTCCTTCAAACATTGTACAGAGAACTCTTGCTGTATCAGCAATGCTCTCCTTCTTGCCAATCTGTGAACCTGTAGGGTCAAGATATGTGACACCCATACCAAGGTCATGGGCTGCTACCTCAAATGAGCAGCGTGTTCTTGTACTTGTCTTCTCGAATATAAGTGCAACATTCTTTCCGATAAGTGGCTGTTCTACAATGCCCTTTTTCTTCTTATCCTTAAGCTCTGCTGCTAAGTCTATCAAATATAAAATCTCCTCAGGTGTATAATCCTTGAGTGTTAAAAAGTCGCGTCCCTTTAAATCCATGACATCCTCCTGTCTGTATGGCAAATTCGCCTACATTGAATAATTAATAACTTTGTTCATTCTATCGCAATTATAGTCCTTCGTCAAATGCGTTGTTTAATTTGTGTAGTTGTAAGACGGTCGGTTGTGGGAGATAGCGGATAGCTTCCGTTAAACTTCTCTGCATAATAATAGGCACTGGGCGTTCCATGCTTCGTCCCAGACCGTTAACGCTGGCAACGCACATCCTTGTGCGCGCCAGCTCACGCGTCCGTCCATGGACGCGTGTACACTCATTCTTTCTACATGCCCAGTACCTTTATTATGCGTTCAGTTTAAAGTCAGCTTTCCGCCATCCCCCACAACCTCCCTTTCTCCACACTTCTCCAAATTCATGGCAGAGTAACTTTCCTCTCCTACACCTCTCCGGACTGGTTCGCCTTTCGGCTGCCAGTTTAAAAGGCTGCACAACCACTCTACTTTCCATCAAAATTCATGGGAGGGGCTTTGCCCCGTCCCATGAATATTCCGCATCTGCCACACCTTCCGTCCGCCAATAAAAAAGGTGGTGTGGCTTTTCTGACTGCAAACTATGCACATAATAAAAGCATTGAGCAAAGTCACTACCTAAGTGTACGCGCGTCCACGGACGGACGCGCGAGCTGTCTCGTGCATGGATGCACGTTGACAGCGTAACGAGAACTTAAACAGCCTTCCACGCTCAATGCTTATTATTATGTAGCGTAGTTTGTACGGAAGAAAACCACACCACCTTTTTATTCCTTAATGGAATATATGATCTCCAATTATTACAAAATCTGAATAGTTGTTAACATCTACAGTATATAATGCTCTGAATGATGTATAACCACCTATATTATTAACGCCTGATAATGCCTCAAGTGCTGCCTGCATACATTCTGTGTTTCTTGGACCATTTGCAAGTCTTGCTGCAAATCTGTCTGATGGATTGCCTGCGCCATCTGATACACCTGAGAACTGTGATCTCTGATATATAACCCCTGTAACTGTACCAGGATAATGTCCGCTTCGAACTCTGTTAAGAATAACATTTGCAACAGCGAGCTTTCCTGCATATGGCTGATATGCAGCCTCCCAGTCTATGATACATGCCATAAGCCATATATCATCGTCTGATACGCTCATAGTTGGGTTATATGTTATATCTGTTCCTGATATTGTATTAGCAATTATCTTCTGTCGTCTTGCTTCCTCTGCTGCAGCCGCCGCTCTTTCAGCTTCTGCCTCTGCCTCAAGTCTTGCTTCTTCTGCAAGTCTTTCAGCCTCTTCTTCTGCTTTAATAGCTTCAATCTCTGCTATTGTATATCCTGCAAGAAGATTATCTGTTCCAATCTGTTCTGCTATAGCCTCTGCTTCTTCTCCAAAACATAAGCACTGTGTCTGTACATAACCTTCGCAGTTTCCTGAACTAACTTTAGTCCATTCCTTTCCGACCATATCAACATCTACAAGTGTGTTAGTATATAATCTTCCCACAACCTGTGCTGTCTCTTCGTCAGAAGTGTCATAAACATCAAGATAAGGATCAGTAATTGCTACTGCCTTGTTCTTGTATGTTCCTGTTTCTTCATACCCAGTCACAAGAACCTCTTCTGTATTAGCTGAATAAGATGCAACCTTAATTCCCGTGTCAGTATTCTGTGTTTTCTCATAGGTAGTTGCCACTGCTGGAAGAACCGGTGTCATAAATAACACAATCGCAGCTCCCACATAGCAAGCAGCTTTGCTACTTCTAAGTTTCATATTATACTTCCCTTTCCGGCGGCTTATTTAGCTTCGCCTGTAAATTGTTACAGAAATGTTACAATTTATTACGGAAATATAATAGCAAAGTTACAGTAATTTGTCAAATATGTTAAAACCCGCTCTATGAGCGGGTTTGCGGGTTTGTTTATTAAATTCATTTTGCAAAATATAGTATATGACCATATATATAGTTGGTTATCTACACACTTCTCTGTCTGACAGCTTCGTATGTAAGAATTGTACATGCTATTGCCGCGTTAAGAGATTCAACCTCTCCCTGCATCGGAATTCTTATAAGTGTATCTGCCTGCTTAGTGATATCATCTGTAAGTCCATTTCCCTCATTGCCTATTAGAAATGCGGTTCCTTCCCTGTAATCTTCACCAAGATATGTATTCTTTCCGTCAAGATGTGCAGCATATACCTTAATTCCGGCATTCTGACACTGTGAAACTGCATCGCTAAAATCCTGCACATATACAAATGGCACTCTGAATATAGAACCCATTGTTGACCTTATTGTCTTAGGATTATATATATCCACAGTATTAGAACTCATAACAACTCCGGTAACACCTGCACCTTCACCCATCCTTAATATAGTTCCCAGATTACCCGGATCCTGAAGATTCTCAACAAGAATCAGCAACGGATTGTCGGTAAGCATATCTGAAATACTGCTGTCATTCATTCTTACAACCGCCATAATCCCCTGTGGTGTCTGTGTCTGTGACATTCTGTCAAATACATTATCGGCGACAATCTCAATACCGTCAGAAGAAATCCCCTGCTTCTTAACCAGCTCATGCACATACTCAGGATTGTTACTATGAAATCTTTCAGACATATATATCTTCACCAGCAAATCTGCCGGCACCTCAGATACCATGCGGACTCCCTCTACAACATATTCTTTATTCTTCTTTCTTTCCCTGGCCTTAGAAAGCAATGATATAACATGCTTTACCTGTGAACTGCTCGTACTGGTTATCATTATGAGGTTACCTTTCTGCCATGCATTACTTAGAAAGTAATGCACTTATATTAAATTCATAATCATTAATATCCTTAGTCATGGCAAGTGCTTCATCAATATCATAATCAACAAACTTACCATCCTTGTATGCTACAAGTCTGTTACTCTTTCCTTCAGCAAGAAGATCAACCGCATAAGCACCCATAATAGACGCATACATTCTGTCCTTACATGTTGGTGAACCACCACGCTGCATGTATCCTAAAATAGTAGCTCTTGTCTCAATACCTGTTGCAGCTTCAATTCTTCTTGCCATTCCTGTAGAATGTCCGATACCTTCAGCATTAATAATAAGATGGTGTTTCTTGCCCTTCTTTCTTCCTTCTATAATATGATTAATAAGAGCCTGCTCATCATTGTCATATCTTTCCGGAAGAAGGATATCCTCTGCTCCATTGGCAATACCACACCACAATGCAATATATCCTGCATTTCTTCCCATAACCTCGATAATACTGCATCTTTCGTGTGATGTAGATGTATCTCTTATCTTATCAATAGCTTCCATTGCTGTATTAACAGCAGTATCAAATCCAATAGTATAATCTGTACATGCAATATCAAGATCAATTGTTCCCGGAAGTCCGATAGTATTAATTCCCTGTGCTGCAAGCTTCTGTGCACCTCTGAAAGAACCATCTCCGCCGATTACAACTATACCGTCAATTCCATGCTTTCTGCATACTTCAGCACCTCTCTTCTGACCTTCTTCAGTCATGAATTCCATGCATCGTGCTGTATAGAGGACTGTTCCACCACGCTGGATAATATCAGCAACGCTTCGCTTGTCCATATCAATTATCTCATCATTAAGAAGTCCGTTATAGCCCTTCTGAATACCCTTGACCTTAAGTCCCTTATTCAAAGCAGTTCTTACAACTGCACGGATAGCAGCATTCATGCCTGGAGCATCTCCACCACTTGTTAATACGCCGATTGTTTTAATTTCCTTTGCCATAACTTCCCCTTTCTTATCTCTTAATATTATTTTCTGCTTTATGTTACCACATTATAAAAGAAAAATCTTCTTTTTTTGATAATTTTTTACCAATGTTAATTAAAATTTATGTTGTAGCAACATTTTTCTCACCATATTTACTCTTAAGAATATAAAGCAGGTCTGATGTCACCTTCACGCACTGACTCTGTGGAAGCGCTATTCTCTGTTTTTCTGCCACACAATATATTGTGACTGTGTCTTTACCGTCCGATTCTTTGAAAATATCAGCAAGCTCATCCCTGTGTGTCTCATACTCAGCAAGACTGTCAAACCTGAGCCACAATCTTCTTGGAACACTGTCAAAGCTCACAACACTGTCTGCCGTAAGTCTTGCAGGTTTGTCGGCATCTGCCTGTATTCTTCCCGTAACAAATACTTTGTTGGTCGTGTCAAAAAGTCTTTTATATTTTTGATAATTTCTTGCAAACATGATTACCTCAACGCTTCCAACAAAATCTTCTATTGTAAGGTACGCCATCTGCTGGCCTGAACCGGTAGTAATAACCTTAATGTTACTTATAAGGCCACCTATCGTCTGCTTTGAACCGTTCATAAGCTTTGCCTGTCCGGTTTCCTCATCAATAAGAAAATCTGTACTTCTCGCAGAAATATGCTTCTCCCACATACCAGTATATTCATCCAGCGGATGTCCTGTTACATATACACCGAGAACTTCTTTTTCACGTTCAAGCAGATCCTCCTTTTCAAACTCCTGAATATCAGGCACTTTCATTTCAAGGCTCTGTTTATCCTCTTCACTTACGAAATCGAATAGTGACATTTGTCCTGAAATAGCATCTTTATTCTGCTTAACAGCACTATCAATCATTCTCTCATAGACATTCATCATGCCCCGTCTTGTATTACCAAATGTGTCAAATGCACCTGCAAGTATAAGATGCTCAACTGTTCTCTTATTAATTGCCCCTGCCATTCTTGTAATAAAATCCTGCATGGAGTGAAAATCGCCATTATTGGTCCTTTCTTCAATAATCGCAGTAATTGTAGGTCTTCCCATACTCTTTACCGCATTAAATCCAAACCTTATATTCTTACCTTCAACACCGAAATCAGCAACTGATTTATTGACATCAACAGGAAGAATACTAATTCCCATCTCTCTTGCTGCAAGAATATATTCTGCGACCTTACTTGTTTTATCAGTTACACTTGATATCAGCCATGCCATATACTGTACAGGAAAATGTACTTTCAGATATGCTGTCTGATATGCCACAACCGCATAGCATGCCGCATGTGATTTGTTAAATGCGTATTTTGCAAAATCCATCATCTCATCATATATCTTATTGGCAGTCTGTTCACTTATGCCATTCTTAATACAGCCTGGTACTCCGTTAGCTTCATTACCGTATACGAAATTCTGACGTTCCTGCTCCATTACATCAAGCTTTTTCTTAGCCATTGCTCTTCGCACATTATCACTACCGCCCCACGAATATCCGGCAAGGTCACGGACAATCTGCATAACCTGCTCCTGATAAACCATACAGCCATATGTCGGCTCTAAGATTGGCTCTAACTGCGGGCATTCATAGGTTATGTTTCCCGCGTTCTCTTTTCCTTTAATATACTGTGGTATGAAATCCATTGGTCCCGGTCTGTAAAGCGATATACCAGCAATTAAATCCTCTAAACAATCCGGTTTTAACTCTTTCATGAAGTTTTTCATTCCGCCACTCTCTAACTGGAATATACCTGCACATTTGCCCTGACTTATACATTCAAATACAGACTTATCGTTATATGGTATATTATCCACTGAAAATGCAGGGTCAATCTGCTGTTCACATTTTTCAGTCTGTTGGATTACAGTTAAGTTTCTAAGACCTAAAAAGTCAAATTTTAACAGTCCCAAATGTTCCAGAGTAGGACCTTCAAACTGCGTAACCTTAACATTATCTGCTCCAACTGCAACCGGAACATACTCTCCAACATCCTTCTGACTGATAAGAACACCTGAGGCATGAACTGAAGCATGCCTTGGCAGTCCTTCAAGTCTCTTTGCTTTATCTATAAGATCTCTCACTGTCTCATCAGCTTCATACAATGCCTTAAACTCAGCATTTGGCTTAATGTCCCTGTCTGCGTCACCATTCATTGCACTGTCAATCGTAACACCAACCTTCTGTGGTATCATCTTCGCAATGTTATCAACCATCGCATATGGAAGATCCATAACCCTTCCGACATCTTTAATAACGGCTCTTGCTGCCATAGTTCCAAATGTGATTATCTGGCACACACATTCTTTACCATATTTTTCTATAACATAATCAATAACCTTCTGTCTGCCTTCTGGTGCAAAGTCCACGTCAATATCGGGCATGGACACACGCTCAGGATTCAGAAATCGTTCGAATACAAGATTGTATTTAACAGGGTCAAGCGTTGTTATTCCAAGACAGTATGACACAAGACTTCCTGCCGCCGAGCCTCGTCCGGGTCCAACCGGAATATCATGTGTCTTGGCATAATTAATGTAATCCCACACAATCAGGAAATAATCGACATATCCCATTGAATAGATAACTGACAGCTCGTAAGAAAGTCTCTGGAATATATCATTCGAATCCTCTGCCCTTTTTATAACAACATCTTTTCTGTCTGCAACTATTGATGCTTTTGCCTGCTCTATAATATCTTCAATACATACATCTGCGGTCTTGTCCGGATATCTCTCCTTTAACCCCTCATAGCATAAAGCATTAAGATACACCCATGAATTCTTTCCATATTCTTCTGGCACATCAAACGCTGGCAGCTTTGTAACTCCGAATTCTATCTCAACATTACATCTTTCTGCTATCTTATGAGTGTTCTCAACTGCTTCCGGTGCGTATTTGAACAATTCCGCCATCTCTTCCTCTGACTTTAAATAGAACTGTCCACCCTCATATCGCATCCTGTTTTCATCAGAAAGCTTCTTACCTGTCTGTATACATAATAATATATCATGTGCATCTACATCATCTGCATAAGTATAATGAACATCATTCGTACATACCAGTTCAATTCCGGTCTCATTATGCATACGCATAAGCTGTGGATTGACATAGTGCTGTTCTGCTATTCCGTGATCCTGCAATTCAAGAAAGAAATTTCCCTTTCCGAATATATCCTGAAGTTCAAGGGCAGCATCTCTGGCCGTCTCATACATGCCTCTTGACAGATATCTCTGCACCTCACCTGCAAGGCACGCACTCGTAGCAATAATTCCCTCGTGATATTCCCTTAACACTTCCTTGTCTACTCTCGGCTTATAGTAAAAGCCTTCTGTAAACCCTTTTGAGACTATCTTCATAAGATTCTGATATCCGGTGTTATTCTCTGCCAGCAATACAAGGTGATTATATTTATCCTCACTCTGTCCTGCGCCTTTATCAAACCTTGACCCCGGAGCTACATACACCTCACAGCCAAGAACAGGCTTGATTCCTGCCTTCTTAGCCGCCTCGTAAAATTCAATAACACCATACATCACACCATGGTCAGTTATTGCAAGGCTGTCCATGCCAAGTTCCTTTGCCCGTTTAGTAATCTCTTTTATCTTACTGGAGCCATCCAGCAATGAATATTCAGTATGCACATGCAAATGTGTAAAACTCATAGCATCTCCTCCCTATGTAAAAAAATATAACATATTTTCGTTTATTAATCAGCAATTTTATGATATTCTATATTTAATTATTAATGTAAGGGAGTTGTATTATGTTAATATCTGATATTCCCGTAGGCGGGTCAATTTCAATTGAAATATCCATAGATAATGTCAGCTACGAGATGCCTTCCTCTGTTGTTGCATCCAAGAATGGCTACATTCTCATAGCACCTTTTACATCAAAAGGTGCTGTAATAGATTTTTCTTCTTATAAGGATATTTTATTTAATCTTTATACCATAGACCCAGCAACAAAGAACCGTGTAGTCTGGAAGAATATTAACATAGAAACTATCTCTTATAAATCAACCAGTTTCGCATCTGCTTACTACAAAATCTCGACCAATGTTTTTGCCAGCATTGCCTCTGAATGCGACAGAAGATTTAATCAGCGCATTTCAACCGGGGCTTCGGGACATATCTCATCAGATACCACAGAAGCTGATATTCCGGTAACGTTAATTGATGTCAGTGATAAAGGACTTTCATTTTCAACCAGCAACGAACTATTATATAACTATAATAATACATATATAACATTTTCAGATCAGGCAAACGGAAAGCAGTTTAACTTTCATTTTAAATGTTTTATCATACGCAGCCAGTTGTATGGCGAACGCTACATTTATGGATGTATTATCCCAACTCCGTCCCGCGAATATCTTACATATGTTTTTCTTAAAAAAATTGAATCCAGAATCAGTTCTGCTAAGGAACAGTCTGAACAGACCGCTCTTAAAGATGCTGCTGACGTTGCTTCACAATCTATTGAAAGCACTTCGTCAGGATATCATTCACACATATCTGAAAAGAATAAGCGTTGATATAAGGGGCATATCACAATGTGATATGCCCCTTTATTATTAATCATCTTCTTTTTCTTTAGCTGTATCATCAGATTCATTATCGTCTGAATGACTGCCAATATTCTTCCATATATCGCTTTCCGGCTCACCACTAACTGTCGATGAATAGCTTCCATCTTCATTAAATGTTACGCTTTCTGCCACTTTCTCTGATGTTGAGAATAATGAAGTATCAACCGGCTCAGGTATTCCCTTTGCCTCTCTGAATATCTTCATGAATTCCTTGCCTGTGATAGTCTCATGGTCATACAGATATCTTGCAAGCTGATCCATTACTTCTCTGTTCTCTCTTATAATCTGCTTAGCCTCTTCATAACATGACGCAATAAGCTTCTTTACCTCGTCATCAACCTCTGCCTCAGTTGCCTGTGCACAGTTCATAGATGCTCTTCCGCTAAGATATTCATCTTCAACTGTTGATAATGCAACAAGTCCGAATCTGTCTGACATACCATATCTTGTAATCATTGTCTTGGCAAGGTTAGTTGCTTTCTTGATATCATCATAAGCACCATTAGTAACTGAACCAAATACAACTTCTTCTGCAGCACGGCCACCAACAAGTGATATAAGGTCTGTCATAAGTTCATCCTTAGTCTCAAGATGCTTCTCTTCCTCTGGGAAGTTAAGCACATAACCAAGTGAACCGTTAGTATGAGGTATAATAGTAATCTTCTGGACCGGATCAGAATTATTCTTGATAGCTCTTATAAGGGCATGTCCAATCTCATGGTAAGCAACAACCTGCTTTTCCTTCTTGCTAAGAACTCTTTCCTTCTTCTCCTTACCTGCTACAACTGTATCAAAAGCACCAAGAAGGTCCTTCTGGGTAACAACATTTCTTCCATTCTTAACTGCCGCAATAGCAGCTTCATTAATGATATTGGCAAGGTCTGAACCAACAAGACCGCTTGTTGCCATTGCAATCTCATCAAAATCAACTGTATCGTCCATAAGCACATCCTTAGAATGTACCTTAAGAGTCTCAATTCTTCCCTTCTTATCAGGTCTGTCAACGGTAATTCTTCTGTCGAGACGACCTGGTCTAAGTAAAGCCTTATCAAGTACTTCCGGTCTGTTAGTTGCTGCAAGAATGAATATTCCCTTAGAAGAATCAAAACCATCCATCTCTGCAAGTAACTGGTTCAATGTCTGCTCACGCTCGTCATTGCCACCGCCATACTTGGAATCTCTGCTCTTACCAATAGCATCAATCTCATCAATAAATATAATACATGGAGCCTGCTTAGTTGCTTCCTTGAACAAATCTCTTACTCGTGATGCACCAACGCCAACGAACATCTCTACAAAATCAGAACCTGCAAGTGAGAAGAAAGGTACATCTGCCTCACCGGCTACAGCCTTGGCAAGAAGCGTCTTACCTGTTCCAGGAGGTCCTACTAAAAGTGCACCCTTAGGAAGCTTTGCACCAATCTTGGCATATTTCTCAGGGTAATGTAAGAAATCAACAATCTCTGTAAGTGATTCCTTAGCTTCATCCTGACCTGCAACATCCTTGAATGTAACACCTGTCTTTTTCTGGACATATACTTTGGCGTTGCTCTTTCCAACGCCCATTCCGCCCATCATTCCACCATTCTTAGCAATTCTTCTATATACAAATGCAAAGATTATATATATGAATAAAAATGGCAGTACATATGCTAGCAGAAATTCTACGATTGAAGAACTTGAATCCGGAATATATCCTTCAAACTCAATTCCTTTTCTCTTAAGAAGCGGTACAAGAGTATCATCATTAACATATCCTGTATAATATGTGTATGAAACTCCTGCTATGCCAGACTGTTTCTCCTCTTCAACAGGTGTAATAAGGATTCTGTCCTGCTCTAATGCTACTTTCTTTACCTTATCTTCATCAATCATCTGCATGAACTGGTCGTAGCTTATCTCCTTGTATGTCGCATTCCTAAACATATTGCTAAGAAGCGTAAGCCCTATAAATGTTACAACTGCCGCTATAATAATGAATATTATAAGGTTAACATTCTTTGGCTTCTTATTATTATTGTTGTTATTACGATTATTGTTGCGGTTATCGTTATTATTATAACCATTGTCATAACCGTTGTTGTTATAATTATCCATACTCTTCTCCTGATATGATACTGTACTTATCTTAAGCATTTCCAAATAAGTCTGTTTTCATTATAAAGAAGGAAAAAATATAAATCAACCAAAATCTAAGTGTTTAATAAGATGTTTATATTTACTTTATATTCTTAGTTTTTTTCTTTAAACTATGGAAATTTATAATACAGGGCTGTATAATATTGCATATTTTTTTGATTACACATTCAGATTGGAGGAAAAGATGGCTGTTAAATATGTATTTGTAACAGGTGGTGTTGTTTCCGGTTTAGGAAAAGGTATCACTGCCGCATCTTTAGGCAGACTGCTTAAAGCCCGTGGTTTTTCTGTAACCATGCAGAAGTTTGACCCTTATATTAATATTGATCCAGGTACTATGAACCCTATCCAGCACGGAGAAGTTTTCGTAACTGACGATGGTGCTGAGACAGACCTTGACCTTGGTCACTATGAAAGATTTATTGATGAAAGCCTTAATAAGAATTCTAATGTAACTACAGGTAAAGTATACTGGTCTGTATTACAGAAGGAACGACGTGGAGATTTCGGTGGAGGCACAGTCCAGGTAATCCCTCATATTACTAATGAAATAAAGAGCCGTTTTTTCAGAGATTATTCAACTGATGAAACTAAGATTGCAATTATAGAAGTTGGTGGTACTGTTGGAGATATCGAGAGTCAGCCTTTCCTTGAGGCAATCAGACAGTTCCAGCATGAAGTCGGACATGAGAACGCAATTCTTATTCACGTAACACTTATTCCTTATCTTAAAGCATCTGGTGAGATGAAGACTAAGCCAACTCAGGCAAGTGTTAAGGAACTTCAGGGAATGGGAATCCGTCCGGATATTCTTGTGTGCCGTACAGAGCATCCTCTCGAGGCAGGTATAAAGGACAAGATAGCACTTTTCTGTAATGTACCTAAGTCTCATGTACTTCAGAACTTAGATGTTGAGATTCTTTATGATGCACCTCTTGCGATGGAAGAAGAACATCTTGCACAGGTAGCATGTGAATGTTTACACCTTGACTGTCCAGAACCAGACCTTGATGAATGGAGAGCAATGTGCAAGGCCTGGAAGAATCCTACTAAGAAGGTAACTGTTGCATTAGTTGGTAAATATATCCAGCTTCATGATGCTTATATCAGTGTTGTAGAAGCATTAAAGCATGGGGGTGTATATAATTCATGTGATGTAACTATCAAATGGATTGATTCAGAAACTGTAACTCCTGAAACTGCTGATGAGCTTCTCTCTGACGTATCTGGCATATTAGTTCCAGGTGGATTCGGTGACAGAGGTACAGAAGGAAAGATTGAAGCTATCCGTTATGCCAGAGAACATAATATTCCATTCTTAGGATTGTGCCTGGGAATGCAGCTTTCAATTGTTGAATTTGCAAGAAATGTTATAGGCTATGACGACGCACACAGTGTTGAACTTAATCCTAACACAACTCACCCTGTTATACATCTTATGCCAGACCAGGAAGGCATTGATGATATCGGCGGTACATTAAGACTTGGTTCTTATCCTTGTGTACTTGATAAAACAAGCAAGGCTTATGAACTCTATGGCGAAGAGCTTATACATGAACGTCACAGACACAGATATGAAGTTAATAATGATTACAGAAAAGTTCTTACTGAGAATGGTATGATGCTTTCAGGAATATCTCCTGACGGAAGAATTGTTGAGATGATAGAATTAAAGAATCACCCATGGTTTATTGCCACACAGGCTCATCCAGAGTTAAAGTCAAGACCTAATCGTCCACATCCATTATTCAGAGGCTTCATAACAGCAGCACTTGAATATCAGAATAAAAACCATTAATTATATTATATATGCATAACAAAAAACATCACCTGACGAATCCGACTTTCGTATCAGGTGATGTTTTTTATTGCTTTTGCTTATAAAATTATTATTTATTAAGACCATTAAGAATCTTCTTAATTCTCTTAACTTCATCGTCTTCTAACTTCTGTGATTCACAAATAGAAGCAACCATATCAACAGCCTTTCCATTGAACCAGAAATCGGCTTCTTCCTTTAAAAGCTGTCTTCTATATTCTTCTTCTGAACGAAGTGGATGAATGAAAGCTGCCTTTCCTTTACGGTATGTATCAACAAATCTCTTGTCCTTCAACTTACCTACGAAAGTAACAACTGTTGTTCTTGCGTAATCCTTACCATAATCGTCTCTTAACTGATCAATAAGTTCCTGTACAGGAATATCCTGTGGTGCTTCCCATATAAGCTTCATAATTAATGCTTCACATGGACTTAATTCATTAAAATGATTTCTGCTCATAAACCCTCCTTAGGCTCTTCCATAGATATACATATTCTATATTATACTGCCATTATTAATATTTTTCAACTGTATAATGAATAGTCGGATATGGATTTCACAATTGTATTACCGATAAACTGAATCCATCAAATTCCTTTTCTACAATAGTGAAATTCTGGGGAAGTCCGCACATATATGCTTTCATTTTCCCTTTCTCTAATCTATAAACTATTTTGTCCAAAATGTCAAGCACACCTTGACCTGTAGCCTTGCCATAAGCCTCTTTTAATGTCCATATTCTGAAGAATCTTTGATCACTATCGCACTCTTTAATCCATTCTGCTTCAGATATGTCAAAGAAGCGTTTTGCCAGATTCTGTCTACCTTTGCGGGCTTTTTCAATATCAATTCCTACCGGTCTGTCGCCTATCACGCACGCTACATAATTAGACGAATGTGAAATATTGAAAAAAATTTCACGATTTGACAAAAAATAAGGTTTTCCTTGCGAATTATATACTATTTCATAATCAAAGTACGGATTATTCGCTTTAATCAAAGAAATAATATCCACCTTCTCATATAGATTTTCATCTGTTTTATAATCTCTTTCTCCTGTTTTTATAGACCATTTTCCTACCGCATAATTAAGAAGTAGGCCTGCCGTCACGGTTTGCAGCTTATTTTCACGCATTTTCATCTTATCAGCCTTAGTTTTCCTGTATTCCGGAATAAGCGAATAAGCCTTTTCATATAACTTTTCATCTGCTAATGCATCTGTAGTTGTCACAAATATCATCATAATCAATCACCATCTATACACTTATTGTCTGTGCATCTGCCATATAACGCTTTGAGAACACGAATACTATATCACCTGATTTAATAAGTGTCTCACCATTTCTTAAAACTTGTACGGCTTGCAACATCGCCCGCATATCCAATCTGGATAATGTCAAATATACGTTTTTTCTTATTATTCACCGTATCCCATCCTCCTACTTAAGCATATACCACGGAAGCAGCAATGCTCTTATATATTTTGCAAATGGCACATATGCCGTTATGTTAATGAATACCGGACATAATATAAGACACGCTATAAGAAGCACCGGTATTATTGAAATCATTGCATTGGCTCTCCTTACAGGTATTGCCACAAGCCATGCAAATAAAGTAACCGCTATTACATACACAGCCATATGAAGTATATCTGCTGCCCCCTTAAGCTGTCCTGCCACCGCAAGTGTTAACATTGCTGATACTGCAAAAAGTACACATGATATGAATGCATACAACGGCTTTCCTGCCACACGGTACATACGAGGCAGTGTTATAAATGTTCCGGAATTCTTATCAAGATAATATTCCACGATTCCAAAAAGTCCGCCTATATATACAAGAATTATAAGTAATGCCCTTAACGAAAACTCTCCTGTCTTATCTTCAAGCTGTGTCCCATTATCCTGTACACCATCTAGCACCTTAAAATCAATTCTGAATGTGTCATCTCCGGATATGTATTCCTCGTACCCTTTTCTTATCTCTTCCTCTGCCTTTTCTGAATGCTTTTTAAATATGTCTACAGAATCAACATAATTAACTGCAACCTCGGGCGAGTATGCCTTAAACATAGCAGAAAAGAATATCTCATCAGTCATTGAGCTGACAAAATCTGACCTGCATATGATAAGCTCTATAATGTCTCTGTAGCTGCCACTGTCAAGCTTATCCTTAAGCCCGGTACCAACTACATAGCCACACTCTGTGTATTTATTCATTATATCCTGCTCAAGCTTTTCCTGCGACTCTGCTTCGTAGAATTGAACTGAATAATTGCTATTCACAAGATAATCTCTTGTCATTATGGCAATCTTATCGTCATCTTCAAGCACTATCCCAACCCTTACAGGCTCTGTCTCCTTAAGAGACGCTGTATTCGTAATTATTAACGCTGCAACAGGCATTGCAATAAGCACCACGACAATCACAGGATTCTTTAACTGCCTTTTAACAAGCAGATACAGCCAGTATAACAATCTCTTCATTATCTGTCTCTCCTTATCTTAACCGCCAATGCCCCTGCTGCCTGAAATATAATTATCCACAAAACATTTGTAATAATGGTACTGATATCCACAGTTCCCTTGATTATCTGACCTGCAAGTGTGAATAATCCGTTAGTCGGAAGATACATTCCTATAGTTCTCACACCCGACGCAAGAAATGCTGATGAAACAATACATCCGGATGCATACATGCACACCATTCCAATGACAGATACTGTGATTACAGAATACACTGTGTCGTCTACAACTGAGAATATGCAGTTTATAAATGATAGTGCTGCATACACAAGCACCACAATTCCCAGTGTGGAAGCAATGAATTCTCCAACTGTCGAAACCGCCAGAACACCTGATATTGCAGGAATCCCCAGCCTCATTACATTAATTATAATAAAAAGCACTTCAAATATCATTATATACACAATGCCAACTCCTGCGGTTCTTGCAATTCCGGTATCAAATGCTGATATTCCCGCACCTTTAAGGCTCTTTGCAAGCGACCTGCTCTCCCCCTTCATATTGCCGGCACATGTTATTGTGCTAAGTAAAAGCAGCATCACAATTGCTGTGCATACATAGAACTGTACTGTACTCAAGCCTTCTTTAACCGATATATCCCTTGTCTTAAAGTATATGCTTCTGTTAAGTGCATACGAAAGATATATGTCATTAAGCTTATTCTCGTGTGTTCCACGCAGCCCCCTGTAATTCTTAAGCACACCATTGAACAAATCGTCAAATGTATATATCCCCGCTTCTGCAGTTGCAAGGTCAGAACCTCCTGCCCTCACCATCTCTCGGAATATCATCGAAGTATTATTAACTCCCTCTGACTGACACACAACCTCAACAGGTGTATTCTCGCCCGACATAATATCACTTATCATATTCTCCGGCACAATAATAGCCATAACATAATAATTATTTCTTAAACCATCTATAGCCTTCTGTCTGTCAGTATATTCAAATGTACAGACATTCTTAATTGTGTCTATCTCACTGACATAATTGAATGCCATCTTAATATATCGAAACTCCTTATTATCTGCCGAATCAGAGTTTTCTGTATCATCATAATCAGGATACACAACAGCAACCTTCATCCTCATGTCACTGTCCTGTGCCGTTGCAATGCCTACGCATGTACTTATTGCAATAACAAGCACTGCCGTCACTATCGTACCCAGAATTATCTTCGGTATAGATAAAAATGCGGATTTAATCTGCAATTTTAATAATTCCAGTTTCCTTCTCATCTAATCCCCCAATTAAATCTATCTGTGAATAATCTCTAAAAGTTCATTGCCTGTAACCGGATGGTCAAGTTCATTAAGCTTACCATTCTTTAAAAGGTACATTCTGTCAGCAAGCCTTAATTCACCTTCTTCGTGGCTTGTTATAATGACCGTACCTCCGCTTTTCGTGTAAGCAGACAGATAATTCATAATATCCTGTTTACACACAATATCCAGTGAAGCGCCCGGCTCATCTAATATAAGTACAGGTGGATTCTTAGCCAGTGCACAGCATATGCTTAAACGCTTCTTCATGCCTCCTGACAGCTTATCAACACGTTTGTCAAGATATTCTGACACTCCTAACACTGCAGGAACACCGCCCTTTAAGTCTGCGTCCATGTTTCTTCCTGTATCACAGTACCAGAATTTAAGATTATCCCTTGCCGACAGCTTCTCCATAAGTGGATTCTCCTGCGGCACAAAACCAATATATTTCTGAAACACCAACGCATCTGCAAATGCATCAATGCCGTCTATCTTAAGACTTCCTCCATCTGCCTTAAGACTTCCTGCAAGTATCTCCAGAAGAGTAGATTTGCCACAGCCGTTGGCACCGACTATGGCAATATACTCTCCGCTGGCAGCATGAAACGAAGCACTGTTAAGGACTGTCGTTTTCCTGCCATATGATTTTCTAATATTCTCCACCTCTATAAACATACATATATCTCCACATTAATTCTGGGCTGCTGTATCAAACTGGCTGTAATACAGCTTGTGATAGAATCCGTTCTTAGCCAGTAATTCTTCATGATTACCCTGCTCTATAATATGTCCGTCTTTCATAACAAGAATAACATCCGCAGACTGGATAGTTGAAAGTCTGTGGGCTACGATAAAGCTTGTTCTTCCCTCCATCAGCTTTGCAAATGCATTCTGTATCTTTATTTCTGTTCTTGTATCAATAGAAGATGTAGCCTCATCAAGAATAAGCATTGGCGGCTTTGCAAGCATAATTCTTGTTATACATAAAAGCTGCTTCTGCCCCTGTGAAAGGCTTCCGCCATCCTCGCCTATAACTGTGTCGAATCCATTAGACATTCTCTTAATGAATCCATATGAATGTGCTGCCTTTGCTGCAGCAATAATCTCTTCCTCTGTAGCATCCGGCTTACCCATAACAATATTCTCTCTTATAGTTCCTGACTTTAGCCATGTCTCCTGAAGAACCATACCAAAGCCCTGTCTTAAAGACTTTCTGGTCATCTGTCTTATATCTGTTCCTGATACATCAATGCTTCCGCTGTTAACATCATAGAATCTCATAAGAAGATTAATAACTGTCGTCTTTCCACAACCCGTAGGTCCTACAATCGCTATTCTCTGTCCCTTCTTAACATGAAGATTGAAGTTCTCAATAAGCTTCTTGTCAGGTACATAGGAAAAGCATACATCATTAAGATCAACTGTTCCGTCGACCTCTTCAACAACCTTAGCATCTTTAGCATCAGGAATCTCTGGCTCTTCTTCAATAAGTTCAAATATTCTGGCTGCACAGGCAAGAGCGTTCTGAAGCTCTGTGACAACGCCTGATATCTCGTTAAAAGGTTTAGTATACTGGTTGGCATAACTTAAGAAGCTTGATAACTGGCCAACTGTGATACCGCCATTGATAGCTGAAAATGCACCAACAATCGCAACGCTCGCATATACAAGGCTGTTTACGAATCTTGTTGAAGGGTTAGTAATAGATGAGAAGAAGATTGCCTTTAAGGAATACTTCTGAAGTCTTTCATTAATCTCATCAAATTTTCTTACCGCCTCATCTTCATAGCCATAAGCCTTAACTACCTTCTGTCCGCCAATCATTTCATCAATAAGTGCTGTCTGCTCACCTCTTGTCTCAGACTGAAGTTTGAACATGCTGAAGGTCTTCCTGGCAATAAAGCTTGCAACTAAAAATGAAAGTGGCGTGATAACGACAACTGCCAGTGTAATCTTAGCCTTAATTGTAATCATGAATATAAGTGTTCCAAGTATAGTCATGGCACCTGTAAAGAACTGTGTGAATCCCATAAGCAGACCATCTGCAAACTGGTCAACATCAGCAATTACACGACTCACAATCTCACCATATGAATGTCCGTCAATGTATTTTAGTGGAAGAACCTGAATTTTCTCTATAGCCTCATTTCTAATGTCTCTGGTTACTTCATATGTGATTCTGTTGTTACATATGTTCATAAGCCACTGTGAAAGTGCTGTAATTCCAACAAATATTCCGATTCGAATAAGTATATTCACAATCTTTGCAAAATCTACATTATCCACGCCGATAATGCAGTCAATTCCACGTCCGACAAGGATTGGCACATAAAGTGTTGTTGCAACTGTTACTGCCGCCATAATAAGCGATAATATTATAAAAAAGCTGTGCTTCTTAATTCTTTTAAGGAGTTTTACAAATGTTGATTTATTCTTCTTCATTATGCAACACCCCCTTCTGAATCTGCTTTCTTAAACTGTGATTCATATATCTCCTTATAAACCTCACAATTTGCAAGAAGCTCGTCATGTGTCCCCATTCCTGCAACCTGTCCGTCATCTAATACGATAATGAGATCAGCATACATAAGTGATGCCGCTCTCTGTGAAACTATGAACACTGTAGGAGAATTGTTCATTCCCCTTATAGCTTTTCGAAGTGCTGCATCAGTTGCAAAATCAAGGGCTGATGCACTGTCATCAAGAATAAGCACATCCGGCTTTCTTACGATTGCTCTTGCAATTGTAAGTCTCTGTCTCTGACCACCTGAAAGGTTCTTGCCTCCCTGCTCTATAACATAATCCAGACGTCCCTGCTTAGAATCTACGAATTCCTTAGACTGTGAAATCTCAAGTGCTTCATCTATCTGCTCATCAGTAGCACTCTTCTTTCCCATCCACATATTCTCTCTTATAGTACCTTTAAAAAGTACTGCTTTCTGCATTACGATACCAACTTTATTTCTTAAGGTTTCTATATCGTAATCTTTAACATTGACACCATCGACAAGTACTTCACCCTGTGTAGTGTCATACAGTCTTGGTATAAGATTTACAAGACTTGATTTACCTGAACCGGTGCCGCCGATAACACCGATTGTCTGACCTTTCATAGCCTTGAAATTAATTCCTTCAACTGAAGGTGCACCTGAACCGCTGTAGGTAAGTGAAACATTTTTAAATTCAACGCTCGGTGTCTCTTCTTTAGCATCAACATTCTTAACATCACCATCTGCCATTCCAGATGTCACTTCGAATACAGACTCTATTCTTCCTGCACATGCAAGTGCTTTAGTTATTGTAATGATAAGATTAGCAAGCTTGATAAGCTCAACTAATATCTGTGACATATAATTGTAAAGTGCAACAACCTGTCCCTGTGTAAGCGCACCAGCGTTAACTCTTACTCCGCCAATCCAGATAAGTGCAATTATTGATACATTTACAACAACATAAGTAAGCGGATTCATAAGTCCTGATATCTTACCAACGAATTTCTGCAATCTGTTAAGGCTTTCGTTATCGTTTTTGAAACGCTTAACCTCATCCTGTTCCTTATTGAATGCCCTGATAACTCTCACACCGGTAAGGTTCTCTCTTGTTATTCCAAGAATCTTATCAAGTCCTGACTGTACATTCTTGTACATAGGCCTTGTTGCAAGCATGATACCGAATACGATAAGTGCAAGTACCGGGATTGCCGCAACGAATACAAGTGCTGCCTTCACATCAATAGTGAATGCCATAATCATCGCACCAAATACGATAAATGGTGAACGAAGGAACAGTCGCAGTACCATGTTAATACCATTCTGTACCTGGTTAATATCACTTGTCATTCTTGTTACAAGTGTCGATGTACCAAGTGTATCCATCTCTGTGAATGAGAATGTCTGGATATGTGCAAATAAACTGTGTCTCATTCCGGTTGCTGCTCCAACTGCAGCCTTGGCACTGAAATACTGTGCTGTTATGGCACATACAAGTCCTATGATTGCAAGCAGTATAAGCATAAGACACATCTGCATAATGTATCCCTTATCCGCATTAACAATACCCTTATCGATAACTGATGATACTACCAGCGGCACAAACAGCTCAAATATTGCTTCGAGCATCTTAAAAAGCGGTGCCAGAACACATTCCTTCTTGTAATCCTTAAGGAATCTCATAATCATTTTCATAAGAAAACTTCCTCCGTTAATTCAGTGACACTAAAGCATCCATAAGAAACTCATACGAATAGCATCTCTTAGTGCCAAAATATTCTCTATAAACTTCATAATTGTAATATGAATGTTCAAACTGTCTTGAATACAAATGTGCTATATCCACGCGCATTGTAAAATCAGGCATACATCCGGACGCATGATTAGCTGCTGCCATAATGTCCACTGCAAGTATGCCAATAACTGCATTCTTGGCTTTAAGCAGCACATCATAATCATTGACTGCATCAAGCATATATCTATATACATAGTACATTGCAAGCTGCTCATATTCATGTGCAAATGCTTCGCTTCCCGCATGGTAATCTTTCATTGCCGCTACAAGCTCAGAATCATCCGCCAGCCCGTCAAGGAACTGTCTTACTCTTGCCACATGAATATTCCAGTCGGGATTGATTACCTCCATTCCTTTAAAATCGTCAAAGAAATGCCGCAGTCCCTTTATAAGCCTGTTGCCATATAATTTGCGCACCTTAGGCGTTGACTTAACTGTATCTCCGTCCTGCAGCTTATCAGGTAACACTGTGTCCCTGCTTTTTAGCTTGTCAAGCAGTTTCTCTCTGTAATCAGGTCCACAGAACCTTTTTGCAACACCAGCTATAAGCTCGTCCCTTTCAGCGTCAAGATGCTTCTGAATACGCTTTGCATAATCAAGATAGAGCATCAGCCTCTCAAATATACTTATATCCCTGTCTGATATTATTCCAAAAGCCACTATTCTTGCCTGCCGAAGATGCATATATGTATATGCATCTATATCATTAGGCTCCGGAGTAAGGCTGTTATCCTCAACCGTATCAAATGTAAGTTCATCTTTATATGAAAACATCAGCTCACCAGCCGTCTTACACGAGGGTGCTATGCCAATCTCTCTTATATTGCCATAATCATTAATAAATCTTGGAAACTCTGCACATGTTTCACACAGCTTATCCTCTCCAAGTTCTATATATAAATCACACAGATTATCATCATTAAGGAAAGGACAGCGTCCTCCTTCTTTCAGTGTAAATGTACATTCTCCGTCCTGTGATGGTACCATTACACTCTTCAGGCGCTTTCCAAAAGCACCTTTAACTGTTTTATAATATTTGTAAGAATTCTTATCAACATCAACATCCCACCCGGCACAGCATGTATCTGTACAGGCTCCTGCAATGCATCGGAAATCCTTATAATAATGTGGTGTCATTACTTTCATTTTATTATCTCCCGCATATAAACCGGCATATTAAGCGCATCTGTTAACTGCGCAAAAATTGTCTGCCACACCTTATTAGTGTAGCAGACACATTTACATGTACATATTATTATAATTACTGTTCTTTTTCTTGTCCACAATATACTTATACACTGTGACACACGCAAGAATAATCATAAGTCCCTCTGCTGCCATGTATGTATAGAACAGATATGGCTGTCTTAACGCTGACACAAGAAGTGGTGAACTGATTGCAAAATCATACATTCCAGCATCGCCTATATACTTAGACATAACAACCGTACTCATGATTGTTATATTAGGAAAAGACATATTGCCAAGCACAAGTGCCACAACCAGCACAGCATTGCGTATTAAGAAAAATGTCCTGCTCACCTTAGCCTTACTAAGACAGCTCATAACAATGCCTCCGATTATACATACAAGAAATAAAAGAAACATCATATACATCTCAGAAGCTGCAATTGCAGATACTTCCGTTGTCGCAGTCTCATATCCTGTAAGCAGTGCAAAGAACCCAAATATAGAGCGGCCTCCCATAATACATGCCGCCACAACAAATAATAATAGTAATAAATTCCTTCTGTTTAACTTCCTGTTATCCATAATTCCTCCATTTGTATTATTATCGCAATTCTGGAGGAAGATTTCAAGTAATTTATATGAACTTGCTCCGCCACTTTATTGCCTCATCCCTATACGCAATTGCTGTCTCCATAAGCTCATTGTATTGCGCCTTCGCACTTTCTATTGTTGCCTCAAGCTGCGCAATTACCTGCTTAGACTGCGCCTGTTGCTGCATATATGTATTAAGCTGTATCTCATATTCATGAATTTTTTCTTCATTTTGTTTCAGGCTGCCTGTGTCCTGACACGGTACGAATTTTCCATCTGCCGTAATCTCATAGAAACTGTCTACATATAAAAATGCTCTTCCCTGCATTCCAAACACTTCATACATATCAACATTTTCACAATCCACAGGAATATTAAGACTGTCACCTTCTTCCAGTGGGTAGACAGCTCGCAGCGACAGTCTGTCCGTAAGCGGGTTTGTCACCATATAAAACAGCAATAACCTGTCTTTATTTACTACAAGCTGTGGACAGTGCATATCTGGGTTCTCGCTGCTTTTCACACGAAAAAGTGCTTCGTTGTTCATCACATTTTTAACAAGAATATCTCCGTTCTGGTTCTGATATGCATAATATATTGTGTCTCCCAGCACCACATCTGAAAGTCCGTCCAGAAAGTCTGACGCAAGCATTATCGGGCGCTCTATACCGTCTATGTACGCCGTTCTCAAAAATATATATCGTGATATGCTATAGATTATAAGCCGTCTGTCGCTGCCTGCTGTGTATACATTTGCCATAAAAGGACACTCCCGTTTTTACATTATTATATGGTCACGCGAATGTAGATAGAACATATAATGTAGTAAAGAAACGAAGAAGGAAAAGATAATGGCTAAATGTAAATGCAGCAAATGTGGTTCTACCCGCATTGTAAGCAATATTGTGCAGAACATGCCTAATGGCTGCTTTGATGTGTGCACGAACCCGATATGCGGTTCACCCGATGAACTCAGTATTCTTGCCCCTCTTATCTATGACGAGATAGGTATTAATCTGTGTACCACATTCGCTGTCGGCACAGATATTTCAACGACTTATCCAACAGCTACCAACGCATCAGTCAGTGTTATAGATATAACCTACACTTATGGTGATGAAAATGTTGAAATCACCCAGATAGCCGGAAGGCCTAACTGCTACTCTGTGAAACTTACCAACCTTACTGTAACATTTGCAGTAACACTTTATGATGAGTCATGCAGGGCATTAGCAACTCTTACCCCAACGGCAGTCTACCTTCCTAACTCAACTACTGCTGCAACTTATGATGAAGACACCAATCCGACATCTGTGACCCTTGAAATATTCGCTCCTTACGGAGTTTCCTACAACTCAAATAACGCAACTCCACCTGTTTATACGCCTGCACTTAACAGTATAGGTTTCTTATCATCTGACAATATTGTAACCCAGGGACTCAACCTCTATGCAATACCTAAGCTTTTAGGTCTTGATACTACAGATGATGAGGTTACTGTAGGTCTTACTCTCATCTTACAGAGCCTTTACTTCTGTGGATACCGCGTAACAAGTGCCGGCAGAATCTCAACGCCTAAGGGCAGCATTGTTTCCGGTGAAGAATCAGACTGCATCAAGTTCGTTTGCGGCAACCTCTTAGACAGAGCCATCAAACCTCTCGATTTAAGCCCACCTTCATGTGAAGGTAACTTAAAAAAAGACTGCAAGAAGCCTTGCATGAATGACTGCACCGACACTCTTAACACTAACAGCACAGCCTGCCAGAACGCTTGTAACAATAGCAATAGCAGCCAGACTTCCTCTGGTGCTTGCGCCGGATCTTGCAATAACATATGCAGCAAGACTAACTGATAACTTCAATCTGTGGGAACAGACGCCTGCCTGGCGGCTGTTTCCATGTACATATTTTCTTCCATCGCAAATATTTTAATTGCTAATTTCCCTACTATGTGTGTATAATTAATGAAATATATTATATTGAACTGTTGTATACACAGTCGTAAAGTGAATATATTTAGCTTTGGATGCTCTTTGGAGCAGCCGGCACTTAGTAAACCGCAAGCGGCTTTTGAAGAAAGCCTAATTGCGGTGAGCTTAGTGTCCGTTGCTAGCGACAAGAAGCGAAAGCGTGCTCCTCAGCTAAATATATTCGCTTTGCAGCGTCCGTACACACAGTTCGCATAGAAAGGAGTTACTAATGAATTTTAAAAAGTACAGGTCGAGATTCCTTTTGGTTTTTGCGACCCTCACTCTCTTGTTCTCTTCTGTTCTTCTTACTTCATGTCAGGGCAAGAAGATTAAGAACACAGTATTTTCTGTAGATGATCTTGCAGGCAAGACTATTGGTGTTCAGTTAGGAACAACTGGTGATACTCTCGTAAGTGATTACGAAACTGACGGTTCAGGCACAACCGTATCAAGATACAACAAAGGTTCTGATGCTATACAGGCTTTAAAGCAGGGTAAAGCTGATGCTGTTGTTATTGATGAACAGCCTGCCTTAGCATTTGTTAAAGCTAATCCAGATCTTACAATTCTTGAAGAAGAATTTGCAAATGAGGATTATGCAATCTGTGTTGCAAAGGGCAGTTCCCTTACTGCAAAGCTCAATGAGGCTATTGAAGTACTTATGGCAGATGGAACTATCCAGAAGCTTATTGACGATTATGTTGGCGATAATGCTACATTTTCAGGTTACAAGTCTCCGGAAGGTGTAAGCCGTACTAATGGAACTCTTGTTATGGCTACAAATGCTTACTTCAAGCCATACGAGTACTATGAAGGCGGCTCTATTATCGGTATTGACGCTGATATTGCACAGGCTATTGCTGATTACCTCGGCATGAATTTAAAGATTGAGGATATGGAATTCGATTCAATTATTACTGCTGTATCTTCTGGTAAAGCCGATTTTGGTATGGCTGGTATAACAGTTACAGATGAGCGTAAGAAAAATATCGATTTCACAACTACTTATACAACTTCTAAGCAGGTTATTATTGTCCGTGACGACAATGCTTCTGCATCAGGCATGAGTTTTGCTGAGAAGTTCAAGACAGACTTCATTAAAGAAGCAAGATACACTTATCTTCTAAAGGGTCTGCTAAACACAGTAATTATTGCATTCTTTGCAGCACTTATGGGTGTTGTTATTGGTTTCCTTATTGCAGTTGTCCGTTCTAACCATGATAAGACAGGACACATGAAGATTCTTAACTTCATTTGCAACATTTATCTTACTGTAATCAGAGGAACACCAACTATGGTACAGCTGCTTATTATCTATTATGTAATATTCAGCTCTGTACATATTGACAAGCTTATTGTTGCGATACTTGCATTTGGTATCAACTCAGGTGCTTATGTTGCCGAAATATTCCGTTCAGGTATTATGTCTATTGATAACGGACAGTTTGAAGCAGCACGAAGTCTTGGTCTTTCTTATAAAACAACTATGATAAGTGTTATTCTTCCTCAGGCATTCAAGAATGTTCTCCCAGCACTTGCTAATGAGTTCATTGTTCTGTTAAAGGAAACATCTATCAGCGGTTATATCGGTCTTAACGACCTTACAAGAGGCGGCGATATTATCCGAAGCATAACTTATGATCCAATGCTTCCACTTATTGGTGTTGCCATCATCTACCTTGTAATGGTTATGGGACTTTCACAGCTTGTTAAGAAACTTGAGAGGAGGTTAAGAAACAATGAGCGATAATACTAACGAAATCATACTTGAAGTTAAGGATTTGAAGAAATCTTTTGGCGACCATGTTGTATTAGAATCAATCAATACAACAGTCCGCAAAGGAGAGGTTATTGCAATTATCGGACCATCTGGCTGCGGTAAATCAACATTTTTGCGTTCACTTAACCTTCTTGAAACTCCTACAGAAGGTCATGTATTATTCCATGAGCAGGATCTTACAGATAAGAGTGTAAATGTGGATGAATTAAGAGAGAAGATTGGAATGGTGTTTCAGCATTTTAACCTTTTCCCTAATATGACTATAAGAAGAAACATAACTCTTGCTCCTACTAAGCTTGGACTTATGAGCAAGGAAGAAGCTGATAAGAAAGCTGATGAGCTTCTTGCAAGAGTGGGACTTTCTGACAAAGCCGATGCTTATCCTAACCAGTTAAGTGGTGGTCAGAAGCAGCGAGTTGCTATTGCAAGAGCACTTGCAATGAATCCTGAGATAATGCTTTTCGACGAGCCGACATCCGCACTTGATCCTGAAATGGTTGGTGAGGTTCTCGCAATCATGAAGGAACTTGCTGCATCAGGAATGACAATGATTGTCGTAACTCATGAGATGGGATTTGCAAAAGAAGTTGCCAACAGATGCATGTTCTTCTATGATGGAGTCATCAATGAAGAGGGGGCTCCGGAAGAATTCTTTGGCAATCCTAAGAGTGAGCGATTGAAGGATTTCTTGTCGAAGGTGCTTTAATTAGTACAAAGGTGGGCATTGAGATAGGGAGATGTTATACAAGACCTCATGGATGCCTGCACCTAGTGTAAGTAAATGCCGTCATATACAATGTCTTTTAGCTGTGTAAAAATCAAACGCGCTTCGCTTGAACGAGATTTTTACACAGCACTTTTTGTATATAACGGCATTAACTTACACACGGTTCGGCATAAATCGGTCTTGCATAACATCTCCCAATCTCAAAGCCACCACCCCTCTACTAGGCAGCCAAAATAAGTGCAGACATGCAGTACAGTATACATTACATCTCTATTGGTATTCCCATATGTTCATTCCATATTTCTTCTGCATTATCTTCAATAAATCCCTGTACTATATGCAAAAAGTTATGAAAAATTTTGTTCAAGTCCATCAAAACAAACATATCCCCACTCAGAATGCAATGCCGCAGGCGAGCATTCGTCCGGAGGCTGACTACTTGGTGAAGAAGAAGTCAGCCGTACAGTATACTGTGGGATAGGTGTGTGGTGTCCTTAGGCAGATGCCCGAATATTCCTATGTCGTGTGAAAGTTAATGCCGCAATCTGCTAAAGATTGTGGCTTGTAATCTCGTTCAAGCGAAGCGCGTTTGATTACAAGCCACATAAAAAACTTAGCAGATTGCGGCATTAACTTTCACACGACATAGGAATCCTGAGGGCAGATGCCTAAGGACACCACACACCTATCCCACAGCTACTGTACGGCGTCCGGTCTATCAAGCCTCCTTCGAGTAGTCAACCTTCAGAAGACACAGTCCCTTCGCCGGTGCAGTTGCACCTGCAAGGCTTCTGTTTCTCTCCTCTAAAAGTTCATACATACTCTCTGGTGTTCTCTTTCCCTGTCCAACCTCAAGAATGGTACCACTTAATATTCTTACCATATACTGTAGGAATCCGCTTCCATGATATGTAAGATTAAGGAATGAACCCTTTAAAGAAACATCTATTGAATAAATCTCACGGACTGTCGATTTCTTCATCTTGGGATTGCCACAAAATGATGCAAAATCATGTTCTCCAGTAAGTATGTCTGCTGCCCTCTTCATGGCATCAACATCCAGCTTACCATCAATTATATTGACATATTTTCTGTTAAATACAGGCTTCTTATCCCCAACATAACATGTATAGCAATAAGTTTTCCCCTGTGCATTGTAACGGCTGTGGAATCTGTCAGATGCAACACGAACCTCCTGCACACAGATATCTTCTGGAAGATATCTGTTCATATAATCGCATATCTCATCTTCCTTCATCTTTGTTTCCATATGTGCATTGGCTACCATTCCCTTTGCATGCACTCCGGCATCTGTTCTTCCTGCACCTATAACCTCAACCTCAGTTCCTGTCATGGCAGAAAGCACTGATTCTAACTTTCCCTGAATTGTCATATCTGTAGTTGGCTGATGTTCCCAGCCATAATACCTTGTACCATCATAAGTGATTATCATCTTATAATTCTTCATTCATATCTCCCATTCATTCTTCTGTCCATAAACACTTTTATATCATCTTGCCAGATTCTTCTTCATACCATCGAGAAAATCATATATTTCATCCATAAACACCTTGCCATAGCGCTCATATTTATTCTCACCGACACCGCTTACTGACAGCATTTCTTCCTCATTAAACGGAACTTTAAGACACATATCTATAAGCGTCCTGTCTGAAAATATTACATATGGCGGAACACCTACTGAAACAGCTATCTGTTTTCTTAACTCACGCAGTCTGTTAAACAACATAACACCTCTGTCATTAAGTGCATCCTCCGGCTTCTTTGACTTGGGCGTTGCATATGCTGATTTTGCAGCAGCAGCAGAACGCTTCATTCTGTCTGCCACCATTGCAGCATTCCTTGATACAGGTGCACTGAAATGGTTTCCCGGATACATATAAGCCTCGTCTGCTTCTTGTTCTGCCTCATCAATAACACAGTTAGAACAGTTATGGCAGTTGTATCGTCCACCCTTTGGATTGTCTGGCCTTTCTCCAAAATATTTAAGTATATACTCTCTTAAACAGCCTGATGTCTTGCAGTAATCGACCATTGCATTAAGCCTTCTTTTATCAAGAATCATAAGCCGTGCCTGTTCTTCTGCATCCATATCAGGATTAGGCTCTCTGTGTTCTATGAAAAACTTATTTATCATAATATCCTGTGGAGAATACAACAGTACGCATTCTGAATCCTCTCCATCTCTTCCGGCACGTCCAGCCTCCTGATAATAATTCTCTATACACTGCGGCATATTATAATGAATTACAAATCTTACATTTGACTTGTCAATTCCCATTCCAAATGCATTAGTTGCAACAACAACTGGCTTGATATCATATATAAATGAATCCTGATTTTCTTTTCTTTCTTCTGCTGAGAGACCCGCATGATACTTAGTCACAGAAAGTCCGTTAGCATTAAGCATGTCATAGACTTTTTCAACATTTTTTCTTGTAGCACAGTATATAATCCCACTATCCTGTCTGTGGCTTACAAGGTAATCAAGTATATATGAATCCTTGTCCTTAATATGCTTGACCTTGAATGTCAGATTGCTTCTGTCAAAACCTGTCGTAAGTATTACAGGTCTTTCGAGTGAAAGAATCTGCAATATATCATCTCTTACTTTGCTTGTCGCTGTAGCTGTAAACGCGCTTATTATAGGACGCCTTGCCAGTTTCTTAACAAAAGTCAATATATTCAGATAACTTGGTCTGAAATCCTGCCCCCACTGTGATATACAGTGAGCTTCATCTACAGTAATCATAGATATCTCTACATGCGTGGCAAAATCAAGAAAGCCCCAGGTTTCCAGCCTTTCAGGTGCAACATATATAATTTTATACCGTCCCTGCTTTGCAAATGCGAGTGCCTTAGCTATCTGATTATCTGTAAGAGAACTGTTAATATAAGCTGCATGTACACCTGCCTGATTAAGTGCTCCAACCTGATCCTTCATTAGCGATATAAGTGGAGATACAACAAGAGTAATGCCGGACATTAACAATGCCGGCACCTGATAACATAATGATTTTCCCGCACCTGTAGGCATAATTCCTAACACATCCTGCCCTGCAAGAATAGCATCAACTAACTTTTCCTGACCCGGACGAAATGAATCATACCCAAAATAATGCTTTAAAATTCCGTATTTATCCATATATCACTCTCTTTTCAATCTTCTCTTACTTTCATACATTCTCTTATCTGCTCTGCTTCTTGTATCTTCAAAGTTCTTATCTGTCTTTATATCATATTCAGCATAACCACATGCAATCTGCACATTAAGGTCTTTGATTCCAAGTTCTTCTTCAGTATACTTTTCAAGTTCCCTTAGCTGCTTTACATGTCTTCCAATATCAAAGCTTTTTTGCTTCTGATTAATTACAGTACAGAATTCATCCCCACCTATACGATAACATTTACCATGTCTGCCAAATATCTCTTTAATAATTCTGGCTGATGCCTGTATATAGGCATCTCCTGCTGCATGCCCCAGATTATCATTACACCACTTAAGGTTATTAAGGTCAAATGTCACTATAGAATACCCTTCATAATCAGAAGTTTCCTGTTCCCACTCTTCAAATGCAAAGCGATTATAAACCCCTGTCATAGTATCAGTTACAGCCATCTCTTTGTAGAAATCTGCCTTCTGGCCTTCTTTAATCTTCTCAAATGCTTCTGATATGCTCTCATAACCAAGCACAATAATAAATATAAGAATACCCAGTTTTCCTATAAGATCTGTCTGCTGCATTCCCTTATAATATGCAATAAGATCAACAATCATAGAAATTCCAAGTGCAGCCGCACCTATAATATTAGACTTTACTTTCCTGTCAAAGCCTTTAACCCATACTCTTTTAATAAGAACTGTACAGAAATATACAAGTGACATAACAAGCATCATATGTATAATGTACACGCTGTTCTTAAACTCCCACACACCTGTCATATGACATACAAGCAGTATTACAGCTGTTGCAGCATATATGGCGCACAAGATATTATTCGCAGCACTTTTCCCTATCTGGAAAAAATTCTTCTCTGCCTGCATAAAAGGAATAGGTATCATCATTAGCAGTACATACCCTATCAGTGAACCTATCTTCCTGTTCTCCACAAGAATTGTTGCAATATCAGTCTCATTAAGAGCCCATGCACCTATAATCATTGCAAATATACCAAAATAAAACAGTGCTTGTGTCTGTGCAATCTTCTTTCTGCAGAAAATCCATAATATAATCATAGCAAATCCAACTATTATTATAAACGAACTAAGTACTGCTGATGGCAGCGATTTCGCAATAAGCTCTTTTATAAGTTTTGTCTCGTCACCATATTCAAATGTTGTTCCTCTTATCTTATGACCAGCATATACATTAGTAAGCCTTACGATTATATCTGTTGTATATGGTGGAATGTTCACAATCGTATAATTAGTTCCAGTGGTTGTTCCATATACAGACCTATGTGCTTTTATATAATATATAAGTCTTCCACCTGCATATACTTCTACTTCCTGATGCCTGCTTACAAATGCCAGTGCATTATTATTTCCTGCACCTGCTCTAATCTTCACATGATATTCAATTGTGTCATCTCCAATATATCTTGTATCCTCTGGTTTAACTACGACACTCGTTCTTTTATCTGCCGGTGTCACCTTATCTACAGTGCTGAATATAAATCCTGAAGCCATAAAAAGCAGAAATCCTAATAAAAATATACAGTAAAAAATCCTGTTAACTAATTTAATTCTTTTCATAAAAAAAGCCTTTCAGCCGTACTATAGTGTTATCCGTAATAAATCTAACCCTATAATACAGTAGAATGGCTTTATTTTCAAATGATTTTTTGTTGTTCTGTATTTTGTACACTATTCGCAAAGTTTTAAAACTGCATAGCACTACAAGTTACTATTATATACTTTTAGCAAGTTCAGTTGGATTCTCTGAAAACTTCAAAGCTACATCCCTTGAAATAACTCTTGTCTTAACAAGATTAGCAAGCGAATAGTTCATTGTGTGCATACCTGTCTGCATATTTGACTGAAGAACGGTCTGGATCTGATTAGTCTTCTTCTCTTTAATAAGATTAGATACTGCTGTATTATTAAGCATAATTTCTGTTGCAGCAATTCGTCCTTCCTGCTCTGCACGAGGTACAAGTGTCTGTGTTACAACTCCGGTTAATACAGATGCAAGCTGTATTATAAGTGCAGACTGTGCCTCAATAGGGCATGCACTGATTATACGCTCAACTGTCTGTGTAGCGCTTCTTGTATGAAGTGTTGATAATACAAGATGTCCTGTTTCAGCAGCTGTAATTGCTGCATTGATAGTCTCATAATCTCTCATCTCTCCCACAAGAATAACATCCGGATCTTCACGAAGTGCTGAACGAAGTGCTGTCGCAAAATCAGGTACATCTCTTCCTACCTGTCTCTGATGTATCATAGATTTCTTAAATCCATATACATACTCTATAGGATCTTCTACTGTTATAATATGTCTTGACATATTGTTGTTAATATAATCAATCATAGCTGCAAGTGTTGTAGACTTACCACTTCCTGTAGGACCTGTTACAAGAATAAGACCAGACCTTTTCTCAACAAGCTTAGAAAAAAGTTTTCCTGAATGTCCCAATTCTTCAAACGACGGTATAACAGAATCAAGAAGACGGATACTTGCTGCAAGATTTCTTCTCTGATGATATATATTAATTCTTAATCGTCCACCAGACTCATCAGTAGATGCCACGTCAATATCTTTTCCTGCCTGAACATTCTGTATATCTTCATCACCAAGAATTGAGAATATCATCTCTTCTGTTTCTTCTATCGAAGGTGTTATATCAAGAAGCTCAAGTTCACCATATTTTCTTACCGCAACCGCTTCTCCTGCAGTAATATGCAGATCTGAACACCTGTTATCTCTTGCGTATTTAATTAATTCTTTTAATTCCATGTTCCCCTCCCATACATTTTGTTCATTAGTATGAACCACAATAAAATACTACCATAATAAAAATGCATATTCAATCACACTTTTATCCCATTTTTCTTACATATATCATTAAGGCAGCATCTTTCACAGTGTGGCGTAGTACGCGCCGTACATACCTCTCTTCCGTGGTCTACAAACCGGTGGCATAATCCACTTCCTTCTTCTGGCGGGACTATCTTCCACAATGCCATCTCAACCTTCTTAGGCTCTTTCTCGTCTTTTACAAGACCTATTCTGTTACAAAGCCTTATACAGTGTGTATCTGTAACAATTGCCGGCTTTCCGAACACATCACCCATAATAAGATTGGCACTCTTCCTTCCAACTCCAGGAAGCTTTAATAATTCTTCCATGCTGTCAGGAACTTTATCATTATACTGTTCATGAAGCATGCGCATACATGCACATATATCCCTTGCCTTGCTTTTTCCAAGACCGCAAGGTCTTATAATCTTTTCAATCTCTTCTGGAGATGCTGCAGCAAGTGATGCTATATCAGGATATTTTTCATACAGTCCCTTAACCACAACATTTACTCTTGCATCAGTGCATTGTGCCGCAAGTCTTACGCTTACAAGCAGTTTCCAGGCATCATCGTAATCAAGACTGCACTCCGAATCCGGATATTCTGCCTTTAATCTTCTTATAACCTCTAAAACAAGTTCTTTCTTAGTCATAGATTACGCATCTTTCTTCTTATAATTAGCAATTCCGAATATTGCAAGAAGCAATACACACGCAAATATCATCCAGCCAACAAGATAACCTGTTCCCCTTGGTTTAAATGTATCATAATAACCCTTAAGGTATACAACCACTATAATAGCCGGAAGTATATAACTCATATAGAATCTTAACCATTCAGGAAGCTTAGGACCTTTTCCTTCATTAGCTTCTTTTCTGAAGCCTTCCCAGCCCCAGCCGTTCTTCTTGGTACAGAATAATACAAATATCATGCTTCCAAGAGGAAGCAGATTATATGAAACAAGGAAATCCTCCAGATCCATAATTGAACTTCCCGGACCAATAGGCTGGAAAGCTGCAAGCTTGTTAAAGCCTAATACAGCAGGAAGTGAAAGCAGTATCATGAATATAACATTACCTGCAACAACCTTTTTCCTTGAAAATCCCTTAAGGTCAATATAAAAAGCAATAATGTTCTCAAATACAGCAATTACAGTTGATAATGCTGCAAATGACATGAATACAAAGAATGCTGTTCCCCATATTCTTCCTCCCGCCATATGATTAAATATGTTAGGCAGTGTTATAAATAAAAGTGATGGACCGGCACCCGGAGCAACACCATATGCAAAGCATGCAGGAATAATTATGAATCCTGCCATAAGAGCAACAAATGTATCAATCAGAATGATATTAACAGCCTCTCCACCTATTGTTCTGTCTTTCTTTAAGTAGCTTCCGAATATCTCCATTGCGCCAATGCCTACACTAAGTGTAAAGAATGCATGTGTCATGGCATCAAATATAACCGGTCCTAAACCTCTTGATTTAATAGCATCCAGATTAGGCACCATATAGAATTTAACACCTTCTGATGCATTAGGAAGTACAAGTGAATGAACTGCCAGTACCACAATAAGGATAAGAAGAAGTAACATCATAACCTTAGTAATCTTCTCAACGCCCTTCTGTAATCCTAATACACATACACCAAACGAAAGTAAAACTGAAACAATCATCCAGATTGTCATTGTACCCGGCTGTGAAAGCATAGTTCCAAATGCACCTGAAACCTCATCTGGCTCTAAACCTGCTAACGAACCACTTGCCTCACGCCATGCATAATAAAGCATCCATCCTGCAACCATAGTATAGAAAGCCATTAATATGTAGCTTCCTACTACCGATACCCATTTGAAATGATGCCATTTACTTCCCTTAGTCTCCAGTTCTTCAAATGCCCTTGCAGCACCTTTACCGCTTCCTCGTCCTACTGTGAACTCCGCACACATAATAGGAAATCCAAGAATTGCAAGAAATACAAGATAGATAAGCACGAATGCCGCACCACCATTTTCCCCGCATATGTATGGAAATTTCCACACATTACCAAGTCCCACCGCACAGCCAGCAGACACTAAGATAAAGCCGAGTCGCGAGCCGAATTTTTCTCTCTCTTTCAAAATAAAACCTCCATAGTTAATATATTTACATTAATTAAGATTGTATCATATATTACTATATTTTCACAGCCAATTATTTCATACTCTCACTGACTTCTGATGTAATAATCTGACCGCCCTGTTCATTCCATTCTTTTACAAATGTATCGAAGTAAGATATATCTTCTTCTCCGCTTATAATCTTTAAATATGCCTCTTTTTCTTTAGCCTTAAGTCTCCACCAATGGCTCTTCATTGTGTCTGTGGTCTTAAAATAAAGCGAGTCAACTACCTTTATATTATCCTGTGCAATAAGACTGCATGCCTTAATTCTTGACATATACGCTGCCCATTGCGTACTTGTTTTGTTAGCATTCTTAATATATTCACTGCATGCATCATAAAATGAACGCTCAAGAAGTTCCAGACTGTCAGGATTCTTTCTTCCTGAAATTGTGGCATCTATATTCCTGTAACATATTGAAAGTGCATTATTATAATCAACATTTATTGATAAAGGTCTTGCCGTAGGTTCAACATTAAGCTGATAGTAATTCTTGAATTCTTCTGAGTCTGTACAGTCAAATCTTACTTTATCAAACATAACGCTTATCATCTTTGCTGCAATCTCAGGATGTTCATATCCCTTTCTTACGACAACATATTTGTAACACGGGTTCTGGCTGTGATAACTCGTTGTTCCATCCGAATCCGTTGCTATTAAATATGGCTGCCAGTTCGCATCCGGATTCCTGCTTACTGCATTGGCAAGCGGATTATTCGGTGCCCACCATGGTCCAAAAAACGAGCCACACAGACCATTCTCTATAAGCTCACATATATTGGTTGATGTTCTCAGAAGAAAATCATTATCTATAACCCCCTGATTATACAGACTGTTTATATACGAAAGTGCTTCTTTTGCCTCATCTGTAACCGAACCATATACAATCTCACCATCATCGTTCATTATCCACTGCTTTGGATACGCTCCAAAGCAGGCAAATATTATATCCAGCAGAAATTCACTGCTGTAACCACATTCACCTGTCACATCTGTATCCACTGCAAGCCCCACTGTATTAGGTTTTCCGGACGCATCCTCGCCATTATTTCCAGGGTCTTCTGATATAAAATGCTTCACTATATTAACAACATCATCAATAGTGTGTGGCTCTGACAATCCGAGCTTATCCATCCAGTCTTTTCTTAACCACACAAGATTAGGTCCATCTGTTATATTAGTCTCCGGCAGTGCCATTATCTTTCCATCGTATGTAACCATATCCTTAAGTGAATCGCCATAGCTTTCATACATTTTTCTTATTCTGTCACTTATACAGTTATTGTAGCTTTCTGTAAGGTCCTCTATAAGTCCTGCTCCCACTAACTGTTCAACCTCATCCTGACTTGATACAACCATGATATCCGGCAGGCTTCCCATTGAGATTGCCATAGAAACGTTAGTGTCATACTGGCTGTCGTTTGCTTCAAATGCATCAACATTCTGCACATTAATCACAGACTTAATATAGCGTGTGTACGCATTATCTGTATACGTGTCATTCTCCGGCATATTGGAATTATTAACACTTGTCATCTTTCCAAGTGTATATTCTATAGTCTCGGGGTAAGCACCGAATGGCGTTGTCCTCGCTTCTTCCATTCTCGCATTGTATTCTTCATTATCATTAGACGCAAAACCAGCCGGGCTTTTACACCCGGCTAATATAAGCATTATTCCTGTGACACCAAATGCCACACTTTTTTTTAATGTTTGCTTTAATCTATTCATATATCTAACCCTTCACTGCACCTGTCATGCTTTCATTATAACATCTTTGCATTATCATAAACAAGGCTGCAATTGGAATTGATATAAGAACTGCTCCTGCTGCAAATCTTGTGTACCATACATCAACATATTCTTTTTCAAGCATCTGCCACAAGCCGATTGCTACAGTATAATACTTCGCATTTGCCCTGCAGATTACTCTTGCAAATATGAAATCTACCCAAGGTGCTATGAATGATGTAAGTATTGTATACACTATAATCGGTTTACTGAGAGGTATTGTTATCTTAGTAAATACCTGCCACTTCGTTGCTCCATCTATCATAGCAGCCTCATCTATTGTCTTAGGGATAGTATCAAAGAATCCCTTTGCAATGTAAAACTGTATTCCTGATGATGCTGAATATACAAGTACAAGCGCAACTCTTATCATTGCTCCTTCTGAAAGTCCTACTGCTTTAAGTATATAATATACGGCAACCATCGCCATAAATGCAGGAAAAAGTCCAAGTATCATTGCGATATTCATCATTGCTTTTCTCATCTTAAACTTAAGCCTTGACATACAGTAGGCTACTGACAGTACAAAAAAAGTTGATATAATACATGAGAATACTGCTACTATCAGAGTATTGGTAAACATTCGCGGAAAATTAAGTATTCCTGTATCTGTAAAAAGCTTTACATAATTATCAAGTGAATACTGCTTTGGGAAGAAGGAGCTTGTATAAGCACCCTTCTGAGCCCTGAAGCTTGTGAGGAGTATCCAGAAAAGAGGACTTACCCACACTATCGCTAATATTGTAAGCACTGAATGTGCCAGTATATTTTTAATAGTCTTTTTCTTTTTCACTGGAATCCCTCCTCATCTTTATACGCTTTCGTTCTTCTGTATACAAGCAGTGAACCAATTGCTAAGAATATGAATGTCATAATACCGATAACAGCACCAAGATTATAATACTGATAATCTATTGTCATCTTGTACAGCCATGTTACCAGAAGGTCTGTCTTTCCTGCTGTTGCACCTGCCATAACCGGATCTCCCTTAGTCAGCAGGTAAACAATGTTAAAGTTGTTAATATTAGCAGTAAATGTAGTAATAAGATATGGTGCCGTTACAAATAACATATATGGCATTGTTATCTTAATAAACTTGACAAATCCATTAGCTCCATCTACATCTGCTGCCTCATACAGCTCCATAGGTATATTCTGTAATATACCTGTAACCTGCAGAATAGTATATGGAATACCTATCCACAGATTAACCACGATTACTGTGATTCTTGCCCAAGTCGCATTTGTAAAGAATGGCAGTGATTTTGTTATCCATCCTGCGTTTTTTAAAACAACATTTACAATTCCATCCTGTGCCAGCATGCTTCTGACAATAAGAAGTGAAACAAACTGCGGAATTGCGATTGAAAGTATAAATATAAATCTCCAGAAAGCCTTGAATTTCGTACCTTTTCTGTTGATAAGCAGTGCAACAAGTATTCCGAATATGTAATTAAGAAATGTTGCAAATACTGCCCACACTATAGTCCAGCCAAATACTGACCAGAAAGACTGTCCTATCATGCTTCCTGAATCGAATATCTGCTTGAAATTCTCAAGTCCTACCCAGTCAAAAAGCACCAGATGACTGTCAACCTTACTATAATTAGTAAATGCCATGCTTATCATGAAAATAAGCGGAAGTATTGTGAATATAAGCACACCTGATACCGGGAGTGTAAGCAGCAGCTTATGAAGATTCTCATTAAACAGCGACTTTACGTCTTCTGCAAATGTGTTTATATGCTTTCCTTTTTCCTTTAACAGCTCCAGCTTATATGAGCTTTTCACAGCACCCGCTGCAACTATTATGTAAGCTATAATAATGAATATTGTTGCTATTCCATACAGAAGTATAAGAAGTGAATTATCACCTGCAACATACTCATATATTCCAAGCTTCTCATTCCAGACCTCCTGCTGCGGTCTGCTTCCAAGACCTGGAAGCATCGCAAGGCAGTTAATTCCCCTCATAATCATAAAGCATACAAAGGCTGCTTCTATAGCTATATACATAATTCCCTTTATAATCTGCTTTCCTACAAGATTACCAAGTCCTGGAATCAGAATGCTTAACTTCGTAAATATATTTCCTTTTCTAAATGATTCAGTGAACTTAACTGCCATTATGCGCCACTCCTTTCAGCATTTAATCCCTATCAATTATTTTGCGATTGATGTATTAATCTGCTTATAGAAATCCTGTGTCTTAGCTGCTGCATTATCTGCTGTTATTTCACCATTTACGATTGCCTTAGCAAAGTTCTGTGCAGGTGCCCAGTAATCATTCATGCCTGTTACTGTTGGCTGGATTACTGATGTCTTGTTAAATGTATCATTCTGTGCTGTTACAAGTGCATCCTTCTTTACTTCATCAGTTGCAAGAAGCTCTGTATTACAAGGAATAACACCTCTTAATTCATAGTGCTTCTTCTGTGCATCCTTGCTTCCAAGATACTTTGCAAGTGCAACTGCTACCTGCTGATACTTGCAGTTAGGATTAACTGCGATTGCCTTAGAACCTGCAAATGCTAACATCTGCTTGTCTTTTCCACCAATCTTTACTGTAGGAAGTGAAACTGCTCCAAATTTGTCTCCAAGAATCTCTTTAACGCTCTTATAATCCCATGATCCTGAGAAGTAAGCTCCAACTGAACCATCTCTTAAACCAGCGATACCAACGCCCTGAAGGTCATTAACAAAGTTAGGATTATTTACAAGTGAAACCATTGCCTGTGTTGCCTGTGTTCCCTTATCTCCTGAGATATCAACACCGGCTGAATTATCTTTTCCGTCTTTTCCAAAATATGTACATCCATTAGCAAGGAAGAATGATGACATATACCAGCCCTCTGTAATATTGAAAGCTACCTTATCCTTCTGAAGCATTTTATCAAGGCTCTTTACATCACTGTCTGTGAATTTGCTCTTGTCATAGTACATAAACCATGTGTTAGTTGTGAATGGTACTCCGTATACAGCTCCATCTACTGATACTGAATCCACAATTGCATCTGAGTTAGTTTTCTTAACATAATCTGCTGTCTCTCCACCAAGCTTTGCAATAGCATTAGCATCAACAAGTGTCTGAAGCTGGTCGTTAGCAAAGAAGTATACATCTCCTGAATTCTCCGGATCCTGTGGAACTATCTTTCCTGCGTCCTGCTCTGAGCATACACCGTATTCAAATGTTAAATCCCAGTCAGGATGCTCTGAATTGAACTGGTCACACATTGTCTGCAGCCATTTGCCGTTCTCATCTGCCTGATCTTCTGCACAGCCCCATACCTTGATTGTAGCTGTGATTTTTTCCTCACCTGCTGCTGTGTCATCCTTTTTAGCATTGCCACAACCCACAAAAAGTGACCCACACATTGTTGCTGCCATCACTGCAGCTGCTAATCTCTTAAACTTCATAAAAAACCCTCCTTAATAATTATCCGTGACAGCTTTGATTACTGTCCTCTTTTGATAATCTAATTATATTAAGGAGGGGTTAATATTAAAATATAAGATATTTTAGAAACATATCAGTTTTTTGTGTTGTATGGTTTTGCCGGGAATTTTATTGTTATTGTTGTTCCCTCATCAGGTATGCTCTGCACTTCCAGATGATAGCTTTCGCCGTAATAAAGTCTTATTCTATCGTTAACATTTCTCGCGCCATACCCTTTTGACTGGACTGTTAAGAAGTTTTGGGCGGTTTCTTTGTCCATTCCTACACCGTTATCAGACACGGTTACACATACAAGCTTTTTACCTTCTTCATCCGTCTGCATCCTGGCCTCTACAGTTATTATGCCTTTCCTGTCTGTCAGCAGATCTATGCCATGGTCTATTGCATTTTCTACTAATGGCTGGAGTATAAGGTTTAAAGATTCGCATGGCATAACTTCCTCTGATACATTTATCACCACATCAAATGAGTTGTCATGCATTATCTGCTGAATCTTAAGATACGACTGCATGTTACTTAATTCCTGCTCAAAGCTTAGTATATTCTTTCCCTTATTAAGCGATGTACGGTAGTAGTTAGACAATGCAAGTGTTATTTCACTTATATCTTCCTGCTCATATTCTATCGCTTTCCAGTTGATAAGTGACAATGAATTATAGAGGAAATGTGGATTAATCTGTGCCCTTAATGCCCGCATCTCTGATTCTTTCTGGCTTATACGTCCTTCATATACCTGGGTAATAAGATTCTTAATCTGGGTTGTCATGCTGTTAAAGCTATGGATAAGGTCACCTATTTCATCTTTGTCCTGTGTATTAATTACCGCATCAAAATCTCCATTTTCAACCTTTGCCATACTGTTTTTTAATTTATTAATTCTTCTTGTAATGAAGCCTGTTGTAAATATACTCGCTGCGGCGGCACCTGCAACTGCTACCACAAATGCAACTACAATCATAGTAATCATTGAATTAGCTGACCTGAGTACAAGTTTTCTCGGTTCATAGACATATACTGTCCATCCGGTAACAGAGCTTTCCTTCTTTACTACCGAGTAACCTTCTGTATTTCCACATGTATCATTATCCCATTCTGCCCCGTCGATTAATGAAAGCAGCTTCTTACTGTTTAATCTGTATCTGGTGTTATTATTTTCAAATGTATCACTGCTGCATATAACTCTTCCATCAGCATCAAGCACCACCATTCCGCAGTTCTGCTCAAGACCACCTGTAAATGAACTCATCATGCTGTCATAATCAACATCTATGTACATAATTCCAAGAATCCCAAGCTGGTCAAGTGTTGACATTTTTCGTGCTGAAACAAGTGTCCTGCTGTCTTCATCAACAAACCACTGTATCTTCGTGCTTTCTGTAGCAGAATTATAAAAAGGCCGGTCTTTAATCTCTTCTATTGGTGCTATGGTAGTATCATGTTTAATAGCTTTATCCACATATATTGTTACCCTGTTAATATCATTGTGAAAATACTTCAATGATGAAAGCATAGGGTCAAATGTAGTGACAATCTGGTTATACATCTCATATGTGCTTTTGTAATCGTACGAGAGCACTCCCGACAGCGTATCATTAAATGTTATATAATTAGACAGGTTATCATACACTTCTATCTGCCCATCCACTGTTGCAACAGACTGCTCCAACGCCCCTTTGATGCTCTTTAAGTCTCTGTCCATAAGAATGTTTCTCATCTGACAGTAGGCAAAAACGAAAAGTACAATCAGGGGAATAAGTCCGGTTACTACATATATGATGACAAGCTTGTTCTGCAACCTTATATCATTGATTCTCTGCTTAATCTTTTTCAACTCAATTCTCCCTGATCTCTGAATTTCTGAGGACTTACACCAAAGTACTCCCTGAAGCTCTGTACAAAATATGAAACATTTGGATAACCCACCTGCTCGCTTATATTCACAATCTTCATGTTCGTACCGGTAAGCAGTTCCTTCGCCTTCTCCATTCTGTACTGTTTAATATATTTGCTCAGATTCTGCCCTGTTTCCTTCTTAAAAAGTGAACTTAAATAGCTTGGTGCAAGATAAACCATATCCGCAAGCTGCTGTGCACCAATCTCTTCACCATAATGGCTATGTATATAGTTCTTTACTGTCTCAATCTCCCGATGTGAAGTGGCCGGCTCTTTTCCGAAACTCTTCTCCAGCAAACCAATATAGTTATTCACAATATCCATAATGCATGAGAAATCCTCTGACTTATAAAGTCTGTCAATCTCCCTTCCAAATTCCGCCTCATCAGCGCCTGGAATATTGTCATAGAAATCTTTTAACAGATTGGAAAATACGAATTTAATGTATATATGCGAGAAGTTCGACTGTCCCCTGTATTTCTTACACAGTGCATCAAAATGTATTCTTAAAAATGTGATATCCTTCATCTTGATATCCTGCTTCATCTGTTTCATAAGTGCATCATCATCAATCTGTACAAGCACAGGTGTATCTTCACTGACATTATCAGAAAAAATGTATCTTCCTGTCTCATAAAACTTATTATTCATCAGTGTATCAACTTCATCCATTACCTGTGGAAGTTCATGATAATCATTGAATAAACCGGACACAGCAATATACATAAACTGCCCTGTCTTTCTGTATATATAGTCATGAATATTTGTAAACATTTCTTCAATGTTCTTATCAATATTACCATCTGCTGTGAGTGATTTATCAGAAAATATGATAACTGACTGTAATGGGTTAAGATTAAGATACTGATAATCCAGTTCCCCGGTTACCTCTTTAAATATATCTTCACCTGTATCATATTTTCCAAAGAAATCAGTATTAAATTCTATAAGTGCAAGTCTGTTGTATCCTGCCAGAAAATCCCCATTATCAAGTATTCCTGATGCATCACCGGAGTTGAGCAGCGTATACATGTAGTACTGTTTTATAAAGTTAGCCTGCCGGTTATAGTCCTCGTCCTTCTTGTGTTCCTCGTCAAGCTCTGTTATAACCCCTGTAATTGTCGAACTGAATTCTGACGGGTCAACCGGCTTTAATATATAATCTTTAACTCCTAATTTAACTGCCAGCTTGGCATACTCAAACTCGTTATAGCCTGAGAATATAATTGTCTTTAAACTGATGTCGTTGTGCATCACATTCTTAATAAGCTCTATTCCGTCCATAAACGGCATCTTAACATCTGTAAGCAGTATATCTATATGTCCCATTCCTGTATTCTTGTCAGATGTCAGATATTCCAGTGCCTGCTTTCCGTTGCACGCCTCAAATACCCCAAGTTCAATTCCCATTCTCTTAAGAAGCATTCTTATTCCGCTTCTTTCAATCTTTTCATCATCCACTATAAGTATATTATACATAAATCTACCCCGAAACTTTCCTCATTCACGAACTTTCGCTCTTATAATGATTATAGCTTCCGGGGCAGTTATTATCAACTTATTTAGTTATATTAAAGATGCCATATATCTTCATTGTACTGTTGAATTGTTCTGTCTGATGAGAAAAATCCGGCATTTGCAATATTAACGAGCATTTTTCCGGCCCACACATATCTGTCGTCATAATCTGTGAGAGCCTTTTCCTTGGTTCCTATATAGCTTCGTAAGTCAAGCAATGCCATAAACCAGTCTTTTCCTACAATCTCATTATACAGTCTGTTAAGACTATGAGAATCACCTGCCTGAAGCATAACATCCGATATTATAAAATCTACATATTTTTTTATAAGAGCATCTGTCTCATAAAGCTTCTTTGCGTTATAGTCACATTTTTCATAATGTGCAATAACTTCATCACTTGTTGCTCCAAATGTATATATATTATCTTTACCTACAAGCTCGGCAATCTCAACATTAGCACCATCCATTGTTCCTAATGTCACAGCACCATTGAGCATGAATTTCATGTTGCCTGTTCCTGATGCTTCTTTAGATGCAAGTGATATCTGCTCTGATATATCACATGCAGGAATCAGCTTCTCTGCCAGTGTTACATTGTAGTTCTGGACAAGCACAACCTTAAGGTATGGACTTACATCTTTATCGGCCTCAATAACCTTACTCAATGTAAGTATCAGATGAATTATATCCTTCGCAATTGTGTATGCAGGTGCAGCCTTTGCGCCAAATATTACTGTCACAGGAGTCTTTGGAATATTGCCTGCCTTGATGTCAAAATATTTATATATTATATACAGTGCGTTCATCTGCTGTCTTTTATACTCATGCAGTCGCTTTATCTGTATATCGTATATTGACTGTGGATTAATCTCTATTCCCTGTGTCTGCTTAAGGTATTCTGCAAGATTTCTCTTGTTGTCTGTCTTAATCTCAAGAAGATTATCGTAAACACTTTTATCACCGGCAAACTTTAAAAGGTCTTTTAACTTTTCTGCGTCATGTCTGTATTCACTTCCAATAAGTGTCTCAATGTATTTCGCAAGTCCGTTATTACAGTGGATAAGCCACCTTCTGAATGTGATTCCGTTAGTTTTGTTATTGAACTTCTCCGGATATATCCTGTAGAAATTATTAAGCTCTGTATTCTCTAATATCTCAGTATGAAGCTTTGCTACTCCGTTGACGCTCATACCATAATGAATATCAATGTGTGCCATGTGAACGAGATTATTATCATCTATTATATACACTGATTTATCTGTGTACTTCTCACGCACTCTTCTGTCAAGCTCTTTTATAATCGGCATAAGCTGTGGCACAACCCTGTTAAGATAGTCCACAGGCCATTTTTCAAGGGCTTCTGCAAGGATTGTGTGGTTAGTATACGCACAGCTTTTTGATACAATATCAATTGCTTCATCCATTGTTATCGGACTTCCATCTATATCTCCATTTTCTGTAAGAAGTCTTATAAGCTCCGGGATTACCATTGTCGGATGCGTATCGTTAATCTGGATTACTGCAAGGTCTGGCAGATTCTTAAATGTTTTTCCGGTGTTAATACATTTGTCCCTGCACTCATCTAATATAAGCCTTGCTCCATTGCTTACCATGAAATACTGCTGATAGATTCTAAGAAGCCTTCCCTGTTCGTCACTGTCATCAGGATAAAGAAACAGTGTAAGGTTCTTGGCAATATCTGACTTATCAAAGTCTATGCTGTCACCTTTTACGATGCTCTCATCAACTGTCTCCACATCAAACAGATGAAGCTTATTCGTTCTCTTTTCTCCGTACACATTGATATCATACATTCTTGAAACCACACTGATTTCACCGAAATTGATAGTGTATGTCACATCTGTCGGAACAAGCCAGCTGTCCTTACCAATCCATGGATTAGGCACTTCCTTCTGCTTTCCATTCTCAAACACCTGCTTAAAAAGTCCAAGATGATAATTAAGTCCGATTCCGTCACCATTAAGGCCAAGGTTAGCAATCGAATCAAGGAAGCATGCTGCAAGTCTTCCAAGTCCGCCATTACCAAGTGACGGCTCTACTTCCAGTTCTTCAATATCTGAAAGATTCTTTCCTGCCTGTGTAAGTTCTTCCTTAACTTCATCATAGATACCTAAATTAATAAGATTATTGGATAAAAGCTTTCCTATAAGGAACTCTGCAGAAATGTAGTATACCTTTCTGCCATTGTCTTTCACTATTCTATCACGTCCCTTTTGTGCAACCAGCTTCATAAGTGCATGAAAGCACTCCTCGTTGCTGCATAAGTGCAAGTCTTTTCCATATTCTTCCAAACATATAGTGTTAAGCATATCGTTGCCCTCCATTCTTGTATTTATATTTTATTATAGGGTTGCTGGAAAAATTCTCTTGCTTTATAATGGGATAAACTTGTACTATTCTATCATATTTAAGGAGAACCTTATGAATATAACAGATTACGGACCACTGAAAGAAACCAAGTATCATTTCGATTCAGATTTTTTATATAATACTTACCCATGCTCTATCCCGCTTGATTTTACGGAAGTTCCGCTGCACTGGCATAATGAAATGGAGCTTATATACATTAAGAAGGGATGCATGATTGTAAGCGTTGACCTTGAGTATTCTGTTGTAAATGCAGGGGATATCGTTGTTGTCATGCCCGGACATATCCATTCTATTATCCAGAACGAGAGTGATTCATGCGAATACGAAAATATTCTTTTTAATCTTGATATGCTTGTTAGCAGGCAGTGTGATTATGATACCGTGAGCTTTTTCAACGGAATTTCCGGCTTTAAGGGGTATTGCCCTCCTGTTATCAGTAAAACTGTGCCACACTATTCTGATTTAATTCATTATATTGATGAAGCAGATAATATATGCAAGTATTTCCCTGACGGGTACAGGCTGAAAATCCGTGCATGTCTTTTTAATTTCTTCTTTGAACTTAATGCACATTTTTACACCCATACAGATATGTCTGCACACTTGTCTGATGATAAGATGGATAAGCTGAAACTGGTACTTAATTATATTGAAAAGAACTTTTCTCGTACAATATCGATTGAAGAGATTGCACAGTGGTGTCATTTCAGCCAGTCGCATTTTATGAAGTTCTTTAAGAACTGCACCGGAACATCTTTTATCACTTACTTAAATGACTACCGGCTCATTATTGCTGCAAGAATATTAAAAACCACAACCCAGCCGGTAATTTTAGTGGCTTCTGATTGTGGTTTTGATAATATATCTTACTTTAATAGAAAATTCAAAGAAAAATATGGTGTTTCTCCGAGGGAATTCAGGAAAATTTTATAACTCTTTATAAGTTTATATAACCTTTTATAACTTTTTATTTCTTATATAACTCTTTATAACTTTTTATAACTTCCATATCATTCTTCACTTGACTTACTATCAATTGATAGTTATACTATTAATTGATAGTAAGTCAAATAATTTATATGGAGGTGATAATCATTAAAATTCCAATTCAATCAACAAAGAAAGATGTAAAAAATTTTTTAAACGAACTAATGACAATCTTGAATTCCCAGAATTTTAATGAAGATAATGATTTAATAATCATTAGATCCACCAAAGATGACATACAATTTTCAACCAGATATCTTATGCTAGATCTCGATTATGATACATCCGATATTGTTGAAAGATTAAAGGAACTTACTTTAGCTGAATATTCAGAAACACTTATTGATAAAGATGACAGCAATCCACCATTATTATTTGTTTTTGGCAAATCTATAGATAATAAGCTTGTTTATATTAAACTTAAGATCAAAGGAAATACATCAAAAAAGATACTATGTCTATCATTTCATTATGCAAGACATAATATGAATTTTCCATATAAATAATGGCGTAATGTGAAAGGAGCAATAGCAATGAATGATTACAATCTTATAAGAACAATTCAAATAGAGTGTCCTCTATGTGGTAAAATTCATGAAGTTGAAGAAAGAAAACGTATTGCTGCGACAATTATTAAAGATGAAAAAGTCACCTATGAAGAAATATACTATTTCTGTCCTGATAGCGACGAAGAAGAGAATGAATTTACAACTGGCAAAATAGAGAACATCAACCTCTTGAACGCACGTAACACATATAGAAAAGCCAAAGGATTACTTACCTCTGACCAGATTGTTGCAATAAGAAACATGTATGATTTATCCCAGGTTGATTTAGCAAGATTACTTGGTTGGGGAGAAGCAACAATTTCAAGATATGAAAGCAAAGCCATTCAAGATGAAGCATATGATAATATGCTTAGAATCATTAAAAAAAATCCGAAAGCTGTTCTTGAATTATTGCAGAAAAATACTGATAAATTTAGTACTTCCAAACTAATATCAATAAAGCAAAAAATTATGGAAAATCTCAGTTCTTCTGGAATGGAATTTCTTTCCCGTCAATCTCTTGAAAGTGAATATATCAGATTTCAAGAACCATGCGATGCTAATGGTAATACGCTTTTAAATATAGACAAACTTGAAGCCGTCATATCCTATTATGCAAAAAGAGTCAATAATTTATTTAAAGTAAAATTAATGAAAATGCTTTGGTATGCTGACTCTCTTTCTTTCAAGAATTATCAAAGAACTATAACTGGTTTGGTTTATTGTCATGACTCAATGGGAGCTTTACCAATAGGACACTATAAAGTTGTTGGTCTGCAGAATGTCAACATGCAGGAAGAAGACGGCTTTGAAATAACCAAATACCATTTTCTTGTTAATGAAAATATAGATGAAAATATTCTGTCAACTGAAGAACGGAATGTTTTAGATGCTGTAATAAACAAATTCAATTCTTTCAAATCCCAGGAAATTGTTGAATATATGCATGAAGAAATTGCTTATAAAAAGACTAATGATAAAGAAATTATACCTTTTAGTCTTGCAAGACAAATAAAGGATTTCTAATGGCATATTTTAAAAAATCCTGCTCTCAGGCAGCCATAACCACCTGAAAGCAGGATTAACATTTTAATTATTAACACATTACATTAAGCCTTGTGCTCTGTTGTAAGCATTACATATCTTATTAGAATTCTTGATAAGAATATGCATTGCAACAAATGGTCCAATTCCACAGATAAAAGCACCAAATATCTGCCATAAAAGAACAGTTGTACCATTCTCCTGGATTGAAAGTCCATAACGAGGTCCGTTAGCTGCAAGTCTGTTACCAAGATTATAGTACCAGAACCATGCATATATACCACATGTTATGAGTGATAAAAGAACAAATGCAACAAGCCCTGATGTATTCTCTCCATCTCCATCACATGCAATATTAACATCATGTGCCATCTTGTAAATGAAATAATAGCTGTATATTCCACATGTGATAATTGAAAGAATTATGTATGAAGCAAGACCTCTGTCATCCTTTAATCTTGTACCTGAGTATGGTGGAATTGTGCCATTATTATAACCATTGCTGTAATTCTGATTAGCATTGTAACCCTGATTATTATTCTGATTATTGCTGCCTGTAAAGCTCTGCTTTACCTCATTAAAAGCACTTCCAAGTTCCTGCTCAGCCTTGTTGAATACCTGACTTGCCTGACTTGCAATATCCTGCTCTGGCGAACAATTTGCTCCACAATATGGGCAGAACTTTGTTGAATCTGGAATCTGTTTTCCACATTTTGTACAAAACATATTAATTCCCTCCCCTTCATAGATTTAGTTTCCGAATGATACGGAATAGGATATTGTTCTGAGGTTCAAAAACCACAATATCTCCAGTTCCAATAAACATTCTATACAAGTAAACTATAACAAATGCACCTGCCATTGTAAACATAAAAATTTTATAAAATTTAATATTTATTTTAGATTTAAGAAGCATAAATATCACAACAACTGGCGGCAGGAAAAACAGTGGATGATACATGAACGCTTCATGTATATTAAAATGCAGTAAAGCTATCCATGCTCTCGACATTCCGCAGCCTGCACACGATATTCCCGTTATGTATTTTATAGGGCATGTAACCCCGAAACTTTCAAGTATTACATACAGCACAACAACTGCTGTAACTGATGTTATCACTTCTATTCTATTTAATCTTCTTTTATCTGCATTGCCTCCGCTCATTATTCCCCCTGATAATGCTTTTTATTACATTATAATCTCTCCTGCAAGCAATGCAAGACAAGGAAGCGTAATTATGCTAATCAATGTAGACAAAGTAACTGCACCAACTGCGAGCTTCTGGTCGTGACCGAACTTAATTGCAAAAAGTGTTGTAATAGCTGCACACGGGCATGCCTCAAGTATAATAGTAATAACAGCAACCATTCCACGGGCATGTATCAGATACATAACCAGAGTACAGATTACCGGTATTATAAACATTCTGAGAATAACTGTAAAATACACTCTTTTATCCTTTAAGATACTCAATAATGGGAACTGTGAAATAGTAATTCCTGTTATTATCATAGACAACGGGGTATTCATGCCTCCTACAACATTAAATGTATCCTTTAAAACATCCGCAACCGGAATTCTTGCGAGGAATATAACAAGACCGATAGCAACCGATATAATTGGTGGGCATGTAACTATCTTCTTTAACAGTTCCTTAAAACTCATACTCTCTGAAACATACACAATTCCGACAGTCCATAAAAGAATATTAAACACTGTAACATATACGCTCGCATACAGTACACCTTCTGAACCGTACATAGCCTGAATAAGTGGAAATCCCATATAAGCCGCATTAGAAAATGTAGTTGCAAATCTTATAATACCGCGCACTTCATTTTTCATCAAAAATGTTATGCCAATCGATAAAGCCATTCCTATACATATAGTAAGTATGCTGTAAAAAAGCATTCTGCCCATATTCTTAAGAATCTCGGCATTATATCCTGACATGTAAGAATTAATAATCATGAATGGAACAACGAAATATATAAGAAGGTTAGAAAGCATACCCTTGCCCTCTTCATTAACCATCTTAATCTTTCCTATAACAACTCCACTCAATATAAGTATGAATAATTCAAATACCTGCTTCGCAGTAATAAGCGCTAAATCCACAGCTCTCTTATCCTCCTTTTCATACACGCAAAAACATGTTATATATTTCATCTTCTGAAATATATAACATGTTAATAGCAAAGTCAAGTAAAAATCTAATACTTTATCTCTGGCATAAGCTCTGCACTTATTACATTAAGCATACGTTCCATTGTCTCTAACTCTTCTTTAGAAAATCTGTCCTCAATCCTGCCCATTACAGTCTTAAGATATGTATTGCTGATATTATAATAATCTATATACTTCTGTGTTACCTCGAGATGATACTCTCTCTTGTCTTCCTCAGACTGTACTTTCTTTAAGTATCCCTTCTTAACAAGGTTATTAATCTTATACGCCGCGTTAGGAGATGATATATTTGCCATATCAGCAAACTGTGCCACAGTAGGTTTATCAAGTGCATATATTATCTCCATGCAGAAAGTTTCTACAGTTGTAAGAGATGTCTCCCTCTCCTGTAGCTTTTCAAACATTTTCTGATAAAAATGCATCTTAAACTTCGTATATACCTTACTAAAAGAATCCTGCAGCACCTTACTTTACCTCCAAAGCTTTTTTAATTGTTTATTATTATAACAATAGCTCTATTCTATTGCAAATGTAAGTTCAGCTGACACTGCAAGTTTTCCGTCAACATAAGCTTCTGCCTTTCCTACTCCCACAGGACCTTTTCTTGCTATAATCTCGCATGACAAGGAAAGCACATCCCCAGGTGTGACCTGAGCCTTAAACTTAGCATTTTTAATTCCTGCAAAAAGTGCTATATGTCCCTTATTCTTTTCTTCCGACAATAAAGCAACTGCTCCAGTCTGTGCCAGTGCCTCAATAATAAGTACTCCCGGCATTACCTTCTTCTGCGGAAAATGTCCTACAAAATGCATTTCATTGGCAGATACGCATTTAATACCACAAGCCTTCTTTCCAGGTTCACACTCTGTTATCCTGTCTACTAATAGAAATGGATATCTGTGTGGCAGAATCTGCTGTATTTCATCTGAATTAAGCTGCATGATTACACCACCTTTCTAAGAACAATCGAAGCATTATGTCCACCAAAACCAAGTGAATTAGACATAGCATAATCAACTCTTGACTCTCTTGCCTTATTTGGAACGATATCAAGATCACAGTCATCATCCGGCACCTGATAATTAATGGTTGGTGGAATTATATCATTCTTTACAGCAAGTGCCGATATAATTGCCTCAACAGCACCACTTGCACCTAACATATGTCCTGTCATCGACTTTGTTGAGCTTACCGCAAGCTTGTACGCATGTTCTCCAAATGCCTTCTTTATCGCGTTAGTCTCGCCCTTATCATTAAGCTTTGTACTTGTTCCATGTGCATTAATATAATCAATATTCTCTGGTTTTATTCCTGCATCCTTAACAGCCTCAGTCATTGCCTGTGCCGCCATGCTTCCGTCTTCGAGAGGGGCTGTAACGTGGTTTGCATCACATGTTGAACCATATCCTGCAATTTCACAGTATATCTTAGCGCCTCTTTTCAGTGCATGTTCATACTCTTCAAGAATCAGCACACCTGCTCCTTCTCCCATAACAAATCCGCTTCTTTCTTTATCAAACGGAATAGAAGCCCTGTTGACATCTTCTGCTTTGCTTAATGCATGCATTGATGTAAAACCACCAATTCCAAAATCAGTTATACAGCTTTCTGCACCTCCGCACACAATCACATCCTGATATCCATCCCTGATCTGTCTTAATGCATCTCCAACAGCATTGGTTCCACTGGCACATGCAGTAACAACACATGTACACATTCCATGTAGTCCGAATCTGATTGCAACATGTCCTGCCGCCATATTAGTTATCGACATTGGCACAAAATGTGGCGAAACTCTGTCATATCCTTTACTTTCGCCTCTTAAGCATTCTCTCTGTATAGTTGTAAGTCCACCAATTCCACTTGATAATATAACACCACATCTTAATGTGTCTTCTTTGCCAAAATCTATAGCTGAATCCTTCACTGCTTCATCTGCAGCAGCAAGTGCATATATCGTGAAATCGTCCATTTTCCTTAATTCTGCTTTATCAACAATACTCTCTGCGTCAAAGCCTTTTACTTCACCAGCAAGCTTGACTGCACTGTTTTCTGTATTAAAATGTGTTATCTTACCAATACCACATTTACCAGCCTTTACAGCTTCCCACATATCATTAACATTGTTTCCGACAGGAGTAACTGCTCCCATACCTGTTATTACAACTCTTCTCATATTGCCATTCCTCCGTCTACACAAAGTACCTGTCCGGTTATGTATCGTGCTCCGTCACCTGCAAGAAATGCTACTGTTTCTGCAATATCTTCCGGCTTTCCCATCTCTTTAAAAGGTATATTCTCTACCACTTTTTCTTTAACAGCGTCTGACATTGCTCCAGTCATATCAGTTTCAATCATTCCCGGTGCAACCGCATTTACAGTAATATGTCTTGACGCAAGCTCTCTTGCAAGCGACTTCGTCATGCCAATAACACCTGCTTTACTTGCAGAATAATTAACCTGCCCTGCATTGCCCATAACGCCTACAACAGAACTCATATTAATAATTCTTCCTGCTCTCTGTCTTAACATAAGTCTTGAGACACCACGCATCATATAAAATGTACCCTTTAGATTCACATCTATAACTGCATCGAAATCCTCATCCTTCATACGTCCAATAAGATTGTCCTTAGTAATTCCTGCATTATTGACAAGAATATCAATTCTTCCGCCAAGTAAATCCACAGCTTCCTTAATTAAACGCTCACATTCCTCTGAATTACTCACATCTGCCTTAATTGCATGGATTTCAATTCCATACTCTCTGCATAAATTAACTGTTTCACTGGCAGCCTCATCACCTGAACGGTAACTGAATACAATATCTGTTCCTTCACTTGCAAGCTTAACGCATATAGCCCTTCCTATTCCCCTGCTTGCACCTGTAATAAGTGCTTTTCTTCTCTCAGTCATTCCCTGTCCTTTCCAAATCAATGTCAGATTTGCTCAACCAAAGCTTATATGTCCGATTTATTCAATCTATAATCTGTCATAATCTCATTAATAAGTTCCTGTACGCTCATTATCCGGTCAACTCTGTCTGCATTACTTCCTGCAAAAAACAGTCCATTATCCCAGTCACCCTTAACTGCTGCTATAAGTGCCCTGCTTATGCAATATGGTATACTGTCATCCTTCTTACATGCTGTAAGACAACCATTACATTTTCTTGCCGTGAAGGTTTCTCCTGCATCAAGCCTTTCAAGCAGTGGGCTGTTAATTGCACGTGCCGGCATTCCAACAGGACTTTTAATAATACGGATGTCTTCTCTCTTTGCATTAACAACAGCCTGTTTAAATGTATCTGAAGCATCACATTCATTGGTAGCAATGAATCTTGTCGCAATCTGTACACCTGCAGCACCTGCATTTACATAATGTGCCATATCTTTGCCATCAAACACACCTCCAGCGACAAAAACCGGGATATCCGCACCGTACTCTTCTATTACAGCAAGTACATCTGACAATATTTCATCGTTACTCTGTGTTTTTCCCTGTGTAATATCATCTGCACCAAAGCCTAAATGTCCTCCTGCCATGCTTCCTTCAATAATGAACATATCCGGATACACATCATAATGCTTCTTATAAGTTTTCATAATTATCCTGGCAGCCCTGCCACTTGAAACAATGGGTGCTGCCAGTGTGTGTGTTCCCTTAGTAAACTGTGGCAGATTAAGCGGAAGTCCTGCACCTGAGATAATAATATCTGCTCCTGCTGAAACTGCGGTCTTACAACTTTCCTCATAATGAGAAACTGCAGTCATAATATTTACAGCTACAAGTCCCTTGTTTGTACTTTCTGCTGCAATCTGCTTAGCTCTCTTAATATGGTAATCAAGTGCCCTTAGATTCGCCTTAAAGGGGCTGCTCTTAAAATCCTGTTCATCATAACCTGCATTAACAGAACTGATAACTCCACACGCCCCATTTGCTGCGACTGCACCTGCAAGGGATGAAAGAGAAACTCCGACACCCATACCGCCCTGAATTACCGGAATATCAAGTACCTTGTCCTTAATCTGCATACAATTCCTTTCGCACAGCCTCATATTCTTCATATATTTGTTCAAATATTTTCTCAATTGGCTGTATCTTATCAATCTGACCTGCAACCTGACCTGCCATCAGTGAGCCATTCATTGTGTCACCGTCAAACACTGCCTTACGAAGAGAACCTAATGTATATTTCTCAAGTTCCATCTTATCAGCACCTGCCTTCTCCTGCTTTACATACTCGCGTGACATCTCATTTTTAAGAACACGCACAGGAGTACCAGCAATTCTTCCTGTAACTATCGTGTCATTATCCTTTGCTTTAAGTATTGCCTGCTTATAATTATCATGTATAGGACACTCTGTACTTGCCAGAAGACAAGTTCCCATCTGTACACCTGCAGCACCAAGTGCAAATGCTGCTGCAAGCTGTCTGCCATCTGCAATTCCTCCGGCCGCTATAACCGGAATATTCACACTGTCAACTACCTTTGGGACAAGTGTCATAGTTGTCATCTCACCGACATGACCACCACTTTCTGTTCCCTCTGCAACTACTGCATCAGCTCCGAAGCGCTCCATTCTTATTGCAAGTGCTGCACTTGAAACAACTGGTATAACCATCATTCCATTAGACTTCCATTTTTCCATATATTTAGCCGGACTTCCTGCTCCTGTTGTTACAATCTTTACATTTTCTTCCACAAGCAGTTCTGCCATTGCATCAGCTTCCGGATTCATAAGCATAAGATTCACACCAAATGGTTTATCTGTAAGTGTCCTGCATTTTCTTATGTTTTCACGAAGCATATCCGTGTTCATTCCACCAGCTCCAATAAGCCCCAGTCCACCTGCATTACTAACTGCAGCTGCAAATTCTCCTGTTGCAATATTAGCCATTCCGCCCTGTATAAACGGATATTTTATTCCTAACATCTTATCTAATCTCATTATGCTGCTCCTTATTATGTCTCTATCAAAGCACTGCTCCAGCTAAGCCCCGCCCCAAAGCCTGCAAGAATCAGCTTTCTGCCTTTATCAAAGCATCCGCTTTGTGCTAACTCATCAAGTGCTATTGGGATACTTGCCGCTGATGTATTACCGTATTCTGCTATATTTACATAGAACTTATCTTCATGCCCCGGATATTTCTTCTTTACATGATTAATAATTCTTTCATTAGCCTGATGGCACACAATATAATCTACGTCATCAAGTGTCATGTCCGATTTTTTCAATATTTCATCAATTCCCTGTTTAAGAACATCAACTGCAAAACGGAACACCGCATTTCCATTCATCTTTACATATGCATCCTGTGCACCTATACCTCTGCATACAAGTACATCAGTATCGCCTCTTGTGTAATTAATCTGTCTATACATATTGTCAGCCGCTTTTATAAGAACTGCACCTGCACCATCTCCAAAAAGCACACATGTTGAGCGGTCTGTATAGTCTAATATCTTAGACATCTGTTCGCTGCCAATAAGCAGTATGTATTTATAATCAGTGCTGTTAAACAGTGCCTGTCCAACATTTAATGCATGCAGAAAACCTGTACATGCGCTGCTCAAATCAAATGCAAGTACATTCTCTGCCAATCCGAGTTCCTTCTGTACAATTGCTGCAGTAGATGGAAATGCATTATCTGCAGTTGAAGTTGCAACTATAACTGCACCTATTTCTGCAATATCCACACCTGATGCTTCTAACGCTTCATATGCTGCTCTGACTGCAAGTGATGTAGTATTTTCCTGTGTACATCTGTATCTTTTCTTAATACCTGTTCTTGTTGTTATCCATTCATCATTTGTATCAACAATCCGGCTTAAGTCATCATTCGTAATTATCTCTTCTGGGAGTGCTTTCCCTGTGGACACTATCTGAATGCCTTTCACTTTATCTCTCCCCTGTCTATATTCCTGAATTTGTCATATCTTGAATTAACAAGCTCTTTTGATTTCATCCTGCCAAGAATTCCGAGTTCTTTTTCTAACATTCTTGCTATATCTGAAAAACACCTGTCTCCTTCTGCAATTACACCGTCAACGAGTCCGACAGTAAAAAGCTCCTGTGCAGTAAGCTTCATAATCTCACTTGCCTGTGGTGCTTTCTTAGCATCCTTATATATTATTGACGCAAAACCTTCCGGAGACAGAATTGAATATACTGCATTTTCAAGCATGTACACCCTGTCGGCTGCTGCCAGTGCCAATGCACCGCCACTTCCACCTTCGCCTGTGATTACAGATATAACAGGTACTGTAAGCTTAAGCATTGCTGCTATACTTCCTGCAATCGCATTACTCTGTCCGTTGCTTTCTGCTTCCATGCCCGGATATGCACCTGGCGTGTCAACAAATGTTATGACAGGTCTCCTGAATTTTTCAGCCTGTTTCATAACACGGACTGCTTTTCTATACCCTTCAGGTGACGCCATTCCAAAGTTATATCTTATATTCTCTTCTATATTCTTTCCTTTGCGGTTTCCAATAACAGTTACCGTTCTCCCGTTAAATGAAGCAATTCCTGCAACAAGGCTTTTATCATCTTTATAGTATCTGTCACCATGCATTTCTATAAAATCATCGAAAAGCACTTCTATGTATTTCATAATATCCGGACGGTCACTTTTTCTGGCTGCAAGGACTTTCTCATATGGTGTTAAAACATTTTCACTGCTCATGCTTCTCCTCCGGTATTCACATGCATTTTCAATATCTTTGATAAAGTCTGCTTCATATCTTTTCTGTCAACTATCATATCTATCATGCCATGTTCTAACAGAAACTCTGAGTGCTGGAAGCCTTCCGGCAGCTTCTGTCCGATAGTCTGTTCAATAACTCTTGGCCCGGCAAAGCATATAAGTGCTCCTGGTTCAGCAATTATAATGTCACCAAGACTTGCAAAGCTTGCGCTCACACCACCTGTTGTAGGATTAGTGAGATATGATATAAATAATCCACCCGCATCCTTGAACTTTTCAATTGCCGCTGTTGTCTTTGCCATCTGCATAAGCGAGAAAAGGCCTTCCTGCATTCTCGCTCCACCGCTTGCAGCAAATATTATAAGTGGCAGTTTTCTTTTCATTGCATATTCTGTGAGTCTTGTAATCTTTTCACCTACCGCAATTCCCATGCTTCCCATAAGAAATCTTTTATCCATAACTGCAACAGCTGTTTTGACTCCGCCAATTCGGCATGTTCCAGTAACTACTGCATCCTGCTGGCCTGTCTTTAATCTGTTTGCTTCAACCTTCTTCTCATATCCCGGAAAACTGTTTGGATTGCCTGTCTTAACCTGTGCATACAATTCCCTGAAACTTTTGTCATCACTTATAAGTGCAATTCTTCTTGATGGTGTAAGGCTTCCGTCTGCCTGTTCCTCACTATCCCTTAATCTGTTGATAGTACCCCACCTTTTCTTACGCTTTAAGAAAATGTCATTGATATTCATTTAACTGTAATTCCTTCCTTAAGCCACTTTTCAATTTCGGTATGATTCTTCTCCCAGAAACCTGTATTGTAATTTCCTCTTATAAAATCCTTATGATATGTAAGAAGATGCATGAACTCTCTGTTAGTCTTAACTCCTTCAATTATCAGTTCCTCAAGAGCTCTTCTTAATCGTCTTACCGCCTCAAGTCTGCTGCTTCCAGTCACTATAATCTTGGCAATCATTGAATCATAAAACGGACTCACTTCATAACCTTCAAAAAGATGGCTCTCAACTCTTACTCCATAACCATCTGGAAAATGTAAGAATTTAATAACTCCCGGTGTAGCCGCATTTATTCTGCACTCAATTGCATGTCCATTGACACATGTATCTTCCTGAGTGATATTAAGCTTCATTCCGGCAGCTATTCTTATCTGTTCTCTTATAAGGTCAATTCCTGTAACCTGCTCAGTTACCGGATGTTCAACCTGTATTCTCGTATTCATCTCTATAAAATAGTAGTCACCCTGTTCATTCATAACGAATTCAACAGTTCCTGCACTATAATATCCTGCTGCTCTGGCAGCTCTTACTGCAGTCTCTCCCATGACTGTCCGCTGATCTTTACATAATCTTGCACTCGGAGCTTCCTCTAAAAGCTTCTGATTATTACGCTGGATTGAACAGTCACGTTCTCCAAGATATATTGTATTGCCATATTTATCTGCAAGAATCTGTATCTCAATATGCCGTGGATTGATTATCAGCTTCTCTATGTACATATCATCGTTGCCAAATGCAGCTTTAGCTTCACTCTTAGCGGTTTCAAATGCATTTTCTATATCTTCTCTGCTGAATGCCTTGCGCATTCCTTTTCCACCGCCTCCAGCTGACGCTTTAATAAGTACAGGATAACCAATTCTTTCTGCAATGTGTGCTGCTTCCTCTGCTGTTGCAACCAGACCATCAGAGCCAGGTACAACCGGAACCCCGCATTCAATCATAAGCTGCCTTGCCGACTGTTTATCTCCCATGCTGCTTATTATGTCCGCCGATGGTCCTATAAATATAAGGTTGTTCTCCTCACATTTTCTTGCAAAAGCAGCATTTTCGGACAGAAAACCATAACCAGGGTGGACTGCCTCACACCCTGTCAGTATTGCTGTTTCTATTATCGCATCCTGATTAAGATAACTTTCAGCCGCCTTTGCCGGTCCAATGCAAACCGCCTTGTCTGCTGCCATAACAGCAAGTGAATTCTTATCTGCCGTTGAATATACAATTACGGTTTCTATATCCATCTCACGGCAGCATCTTATTATCCTTAACGCTATTTCACCACGGTTTGCTATCAGTATTCTCTTAAACACTTCTGCTACCTCCGTTAATTAAGGATTACAAGCGGCTGTCCATACTCAACCATAGCGCCATTCTCTGCTGCCACTTCCTTAACCGTACCGTCACAATCTGCTGTAACTTCGTTCATCAGCTTCATTGCTTCAATTATGCCAATAACATCACCAGCATGAACGCTCTGTCCTGGTTTTACAAAAGGTTCCTCATCAGGACCTGCTGCTGTATAAAAAGTTCCAACCAATGGCGCCTTAATTTCTTTAATATGCTCATCTGACTGTGGCTGTACATCCTGAATAGCTGTAACGTTCTGTTCCTGTTCTGTACTAATGCGAACAATATCTTTCTTTACAGGCACATCACATATGGCTTCGTGCATTGTTTTCTTCAGTCCAAGGCATACGCCATTCATCTCCAGATTCAGTTCGCTGCATCCACTTGCATCAAACTTATCTATAATCCCATAAATATCATTAATATCCATAACAAACTATCTTCCTTAAAATCTTTATGTTAAGCTGCATTCTTGTCAACATACTCAACAATTGCTTTAACTGATGTAAGATTAGGAAGTTCTTCTTCTGGAACAGTAATTCCATAAGCATCTTCAACTGCCATCATAAGTTCCATAGAATCAAGTGAATCAATTCCAAGATCATCCTTTAAATTCGCTTCTAATGTAATCTTATCCTCTGAGCAGTTAATAGTATCCATAATAATTTCTTTTACCTTTTCAAATGTCATTGTTTTGTTCTCCTTAAATAATTTTATCTAAATATATTTAACTAATATATTTGAGCTAATTATAAGAGCACAAATCAGGTTTGTCAACACTATTTTGATATTCAAAGTATTTATTTTGTTTCACAGCTGAGTATTATTCCGCCTCGCTCAGCATAATAACTGCATAATCCTCCTGCTTTATATACACACACATCCGTAGCACCATATGCCTGCTTTATCATATCTGCTATCTTATCTGCAAGAGCTTCATTCTCAACATGACATATTCTGAGTTTTCCGCCTTCATATCCTGCATCGTCAAGTAATGCCTGGAGTTTTACAAGAAGTTTTTTATCACCTCTGCATTTACCGATTGCTTCCAATGTTCCATGACTGCTTGCTGTTCCTATTACACTTATGCCAAGAACCTCCGCAGCCGATGCTACAACCTTGCTTACACGACCATTCTGTGCAAGATTATGCAATGATTTTAATGAACAGAACAGTCTTGTTTTCTGCATATATGCATCTATTGCTCCATCTATCTCTTCAAATTTCTTTCCTTCTTCAATCATTTGCTGCAATTGTTCCAGTATAATACGCATCTGTGGACCAGTGCTTTTAGAATCTATTACCCTGACCTTAGCCTGTGGATGTTCCTCCAGATATACTGCCCTCGCTGCCATTGCAGAATTATATGTTCCTGACATTCCTGCAGTTATTGTTACAACAAATATCTCATCATCATCACCAAAAGCTTCAAGCCATGCATCTATTCCAGGGCACGCAGTATATGAACGTCCCTTATGTTTTTCAAGAATATCAAGCATTCTGTGAATATCAAGCTGCCCATCATCACAAAACTCCTCGTTATCTGTAGATATTGTAAGCGGAACTGCCTTAAAAACCATTCCCCTAAGTTCTTTTATATCGCATGCTGAATCTGCTACTAATCTCATTATTAATCCTCCTGTTTGCCGGATATAATCCGTTTCGATGTAGTTTTAAATACTATGTCATATTGTATTTTATAACTTATAGTGTTACAATATACAAAAATAGCGTTTTTGTATATTTCAGGAGTACATTATGAATATAGTTAACAAAGATTCTAAAAATACATTTACACGAATGTGCATAGGTGAAGCAATAATCAAGCTTCTTAAAGACACTGATTTTGATAAGATTCGAATTACGAGTGTGGCGAAATGTGCCGGTGTATCACGCATAACTTTTTACAAATATTATGAATCAATCCATGATGCACTATGCGACTATCTTAACATTATTATAATTGAATATCTGGAAGAATGTGCCAACAACCCTGAAAACGGGAGTTTTCTTGATTATTCCCACATTCTTTTTGCACTTGAATTCTTTAACCGGTATAAGGATTATTTTCTTACTCTCTCAAGATGTGGACTTCATTCTATTCTTATTAACAGTATTAATAATTTTATGTCTGAACATTTTACAAATCCTAAGAATTACTCTGAGTACAGACTATACTGTTACTCTGGCGGATTGCTTAATACATTTTTAAAATGGGAAGAAAACGGATGTGACTGTGATGCTGGCGAGATAGCCAGAACTCTTGAAGAACTTTATAGTTAATAAGCCACTCCTTCCGGAATGGCTTAAATATTTTATAATCATTTATTAATCTGTGAATGCACTTTTCGACGTACTATAAGGAAACATATAACCTGCATAATTATCGTTGCCGTCCATGATGCCGGATATGATATGAACAGGTCATAAAGTGTTCTGTGGCTTGGGAATATCACGAATATCCAGAATATTCTCATTCCTACTGTACCAATAACTGATAATATCATTGGCACTAGCGAATATCCCATTCCACGAAGTGCGCCCGGAAACAGATCCATTATTCCACATAAGAAATATGGCACTGTTGTAATTGATAATATCTCAACACCACATTTGATAACATCTTCACTGTTAGTGTATATCATAAGCACTTTATCACCAAATATATATGCACCGCAGCCAAATACAAGTGACACTCCTACTGAAAGTATTGCACAATCTATAAGCACCTTGTCCATTCTCTTGAACTTTCTTACACCATAATTCTGACTTGTAAAACTCATGCAGGCCTGTGTTACTGAATTAATTGATGCATATAGAAAACCAAGAATATTGTTGGCTGCTGTATATCCTGCCATTGCTGTTGAACCGAATGAATTAACTGACGACTGCAGCAAAGCATTTGAGAAATTAATAACTGTACTCTGTATTCCTGCCGGAATTCCAACCTGAAATATCTGTTTAAGATAGTATCCCTTTATTCTTAATTTTGAGAATCTCAACTGGTAACTTGCATCTGTCTTATTCAGACATCTTAATACAAGCACGCACGATATGAACTGTGAAAATATTGTTGCGATTGCTACTCCTGCAACCCCTAAGTTAAACACAATAACAAGTACCATATTAAGGCATGCATTTATAATTCCCGCTGCTATAAGAAACATCAGCGGTCTCTTGGTATCACCAACTGCTCTAAGAACAGCCGCGCCATAGTTATAAAGCATAAAGAATGGCATACCAAGAAAATATATCCTCATATACAGTGTTGAGAGGTTAATTACATCATCTGGCGTTCCCATAAGCTCAAGTGCCGGCTTAGCCATCAGCAGGCCTATCAGCGCCATCACAACTCCGCTTATTGCCGCAAATGTTATCGCAGTATGCACTGTTTCTGACATCTCTTTATGTTTCCCTGACGCATAGAATCTGGCTGCCAGTACATTTGCTCCCAACGAAACTCCTATGAAAAGATTAACAAACATATTAATAAGCGCTGTCGTTGAACCTACTGCTGCTAACGACTGGCTTCCTGCAAATCTTCCAACAACAATTATGTCTACAGCATTAAACATTAACTGTAATATTCCCGAAAGCATCAATGGCACTGAGAACGATATTAACTTATCCATTATTGTGCCATTGCACATATCTATTTCATATTTATTCTTACTCATTGTAAATTTCCTTTATAAAGCATTGGGACAGACTATTCCCAGTATCCTAGCTCAATACCTTTTTTATAGATCCCTACTCCTTTAGAATAATAACCATACGCATTAAAATGTGTCCAGTCAGAACGAAGCTTCACAGATATATATCCAAACGCTCCATATAACTCGTCTATCTTTTCCTTTTTCAAACCACAATCATCCAGCCCATTCTGAATCATGTAGACTCTTGTATTAAAGAAATGTTCTCCAAATGCTTCTCTTAAGGCTGCTTCCCATGCAGTGTCATCAACACCTACATAGTCATCTCCATCCTCCAGATATGACTGGCTGTTGTCTGCAAGAGATGTACCCGGATCATCAGTGTCTCCAACTATGATATAATTCTCACAGCCTGTATAATCAATCACCGCCTGATACTGGGAAATAAGCTCATCATAGTCATCCCATCCACCGTTACTTCCCATCTCAATCACAAGAATATCATCCTTATGATCATATGCTGCTTTAGTTGTAACAGCAGTACCTTGTGGAATAAACATATAATCAGGCTGTTCAAGACCTGTATCATCACATATTCTGATGCTGACCATATAATCCTCTATATTATAGTCATCATCCTCCATATCTTCCCAGTAATCTTCTATATCTCGTTTCTTATCAATCTGACATAATACGCCATCTATATATACAGTATCAGGATAATCATTATATTCAATGCCATATCCGCTGAAATCATACATATAAACAGGATTCCCCTTATCATCCATAAGGCATACATCCTGATATGTATTCTTATTAAGATTAAGATTACGGTCAGTATGCATCTTAAGGCCACCAGCTCTTATCGCTATCTCCTCTGATGTCTCCCCTGATACACCAAAATTAAATGTATTAAGACCAGTAAGCTTTCCCAAAGTATATGGTGCGGTGTAATAACTTATATCAACTCTTCCTGCTTTAGTAAGTATATAAGCATCATCTGAGCCAAAGCCTTCCATCATGCTGTCGCCCCAGCAGGCAATTGATACAGTATCATTTGAATAATCCTTATCATCTTCATAAGGTTCTGTATAATCTTCTGTACCGATATTCTGTGAAATCTTCACAATTACATGTGTTTTATCTCCCCGTGGTTTTATGATCTTAGCCATATTAATAAGATTATCTTTAGTTTCCGGTCTTCCATTCAATACCACAGCCCCTGCGGCAATACCTCCTGCAAGCAAAACCACTGCAATCCCCCATATCGCTGCTTTCTTTAATTTCATAAACTCACCTTTTCTGCCCCTTATATATCTGGCACTTCTGTTATAACACTTATTTACCCGACCTGCAAATATAATGAAGCAATCAAAGCAAAGATTCAGTAAGGGTTCGATTCTCATCACCCTGAAATAGTGTTCACTTAGACAAAAAAATAGAGCGGGTGATGGGAATCGAACCCACGTATCTAGCTTGGAAGGCTAGTGTTCTACCATTGAACTACACCCGCATAACCACTGATATCTCAGTGCTTTGTTAAGATATCATAATTATATTATAAAGTCAAGTATTTTATGCCAATATGTTCTTTGCGACATGTTTTATCGACACATATACTTGACATTATCTGTCCTTAGGAATAAATTATGTTAGTTGCATTTTAGTTTGTAAAATATTATGGAGTAATTTCAATGACTAACAATTCAGACCACATTTTTTCTAATATAGATATAAGGAAGCTTCTAATTCCTATCATGCTGGAAAATCTCTTAGCTTCACTTATGGGAACTGTTGATACTATGATGGTAAGTAATGTCGGTGCATCTGCCGTCTCGGCCGTATCGCTTGTTGATTCCATCAATATTCTTGTAATACAGGCTTTGTCAGCACTTGCTGCAGGAGGTGCAATTCTGTGTTCCCAGTACATAGGAAGCAGCAACCCTAAAGGTGCCAACCGTGCTGCAAGACAGGTATTTCTTGTCATGACAGTGCTGTCAGTATTGATATCTGCAATATGCCTCGTTCTTCGTGTACCGATGCTTAAGTTCATCTTTGGTTCTGTAGAAGCTGAGGTTATGGCTGATTCACAGGCATACTTTCTTTTTACCCTGTTGTCATTTCCATTCATTGGCCTGTATGACGCTGGTGCGTCCATTATGAGAGCACAGAAGGACAGCAAAAGCCCTATGACAATATCCATAATATCCAACTTTCTTAATATAGGTGGTAATGCAATTCTTATATTCGGACTTGGAATGGGCGTTGCGGGAGCTGCAATATCAACACTTGTATCAAGAGTTTTCTGTGCAGTTGTTGTAATTATTAAATTAAGAAATCCATCACAGACCATATGCGTTAACAGATATTACACAATCCGTCCCGACTGGGATTTAATTAAGAAAGTCCTATATATTGGTATTCCTTCAGGTATTGAAAACAGCATGTTCCAGTTTGGAAAGCTGGCCATCCAGTCAACAGTTTCGACGCTCGGAACTGCCGCTATTGCTGCAAATGCTGTGACCAATATTCTGGAAAACCTTAACGGCGTTGCTGCACAGGGTGTAGGAATCGGACTTATGACTATAGTTGGCCAGTGTATTGGTGCCGGAAGAAAAGATGAAGCCATATACTATATAAAAAAGCTCAGTAAAATGGCTGAAGCTGCCATTATTATAAGCTGTCTTGTTGTATTTGCATTGTGCCGGCCGATTACCATACTGGGTGGAATGGAAGCAGAAAGTGCAAGAATGTGTTTTGAGATGACTCTTTTCATAACAATAACCAAGCCAATATCATGGGTATTGTCGTTCATTCCGGCGTACGGAATGCGTGCCGCCGGAGACGTGAAGTTTTCAATGATAACATCGTGTGCAAGCATGTGGTTATGCCGTGTAAGCTTCACTATATTCTTATGCCGTGTATATGGCTTTGGTCCTATTGCTGTATGGATTGGAATGTTTGCCGACTGGACTGTGCGCGGTATCGTGTTCACTATACGTTTCCACTCCCGCAGATGGCTTAATCATCATATAATTGATTAATATTAATAAATTGGATTAACGATAAAAAACGCATGTCAGATTGAAAAAATCGGACATGCGTTTTATTATTTTATTATAAATTATAATACTGTATTGTAAACCATATTATTACAATCAGCCATTAACCTAGAATCCCTTACAGTTACCCTTAAGAGTTGCTCCTGTAATATTAACTTTTCCATTAATATTAGTACAATCTTCAATAATAGCCTTGCCAAATGTTACTTTATAACCAAGTGCAGATGGTTTTCCTGTAAGTGGCCAGTGATAATTATTACCCTTATTAGAATCTGAAATACAATTCTTCATTGTTACAACACCACTCTGGTTGTTTCTATCGAAACCATTAGCATAGTTTCCCTTAGCTGTACATCCAATAAGCTTATGGTTAAGAGGATCAAGGTGAGCTGCCTTTCCTGGTGTTTTGTTATCTACTCCACCCATCTTAAATCCGTTACCATCACCATAAATTCCATCACAGTATCCATTGTAGTTAGCCTGGCAGTTTACAAGTGTTACTGCTCCATGAGCTGCATAACAATCCCAGCCATCATCACTATTGTATTCAGCTACACAGTTTTCAAAATAATTGCCTTCACCTGAATGAAGTTTCACTGCAAAACCATCAGCATTCTCACCCTTGGCATCTGCATTATGATGAGACTTGCAATTATAAAACTTGTTATTAGCTCCTCCGTTGCTTACCTGAAAACCTGCATCTTCATTATAGCAGCATGTTACATACTTTAATGTATTATTAGAACCTGAAATAAAAATTCCATTATCAGAAGCATTCTTAACTGTAATGTTAGAAAGTGTACTTCCATTACCTGATAATGTAATTCCTCTTCCTGAACTTCCGCTTGTCTGTGAGAAATCTATTGTTGCATTATTCTTTCCTGTAAGATTAACACCTGCTGGAAGTGAAACAGCTCCGGACTTAACTGTTCCATCAATAACTACTGTCTGTCCTGACTTAGCCTTCTTAAGTGCATCTGCTAAAGACATTCCACCTGCCTTAACCACATAATCACCTGATACAGATGAACCTGATGATGTACCTGATGAGCTGCTTCCTGATGAAGAACTGCCCGAACCTGATGAACTTCCTGATGAAGAACCAGATGATGAGCTGCCCTTAGAATCAACCTGAACCTTATAAATGTTGATTCCACTGTTCTCTGAATACAGATATATGTATCCCTTAGAACCTGAATATGAATATGTTCCTAAAGAAGCTGTCTTATTAGCTGCAATAGTTCCAAGCTTCTTTCCATTAGAATCAGCCACAATTAAATTACGGGTAGAACTTCCACTGCTTCTTAACACTACCTTTATTGTATCAGAACCTGACACCGGTACTTTAACTGAACGGTATGATGTAGTGCCTGTACCAGAAAGAGCCAGACAATATGTATATGCTGTGCCATCTACCGTTACAGATTCAGCCTTAACCTTCATATTCTTACTGCTTGTTGCCATAAGACCAAGTCCGTCTACTGTAGTACTTGCTTTAATAGTTCCTAACTTCTTAAAATTAGAATTCTTGAAATTCCATGAATTCTGTGTTGCCGCATTAGCTGACAACACTGGTGCTGCTGTAAAACATACTAATAATACCGCAACAACAGCTGCAAAAACCCTTCTTGCCTTCTTAATCATGATTAACCTCCCAAACATTATAGATTAAATAGCAAAAGAGGCGTTATTTTGCTGGCAGTGTCCTATATCATGCAAAATAAATCGCCTCTGTTGCTAAAAATACCACAATATGGATAAAAATGAAATGGCTTAAAATTACAAAGATTTACGCAAGCATTTGTGCATTTTGTATAGTTAGTTCTGAAATATACCGTTTTCTTAATACATTTTTACTTAAAAACTGATTTATTGTCACTTACCTTGATGTGAAAGTGGTTATCCTATGTATAATATTTGATTCCTTTAAGAGGATATGGTCAACATTTTTATGGACGTAAAAATGTATTTTGTCACACTTTTATGTACGAATTTTTGTGTTGCATTACATTTTTCCGCACGAACTTTTATATTATATCACATTTTTCTGCATGAACTTTTCTGAATCCACTCATCTGGCATCTCAAAATGCTGGTAATCTTTTGCATGTTCCCAGTCGCCGCCCCACTCAAATCCATGTTCTGCAAACACCTTATAGCACAAATCGTCATGGTCGATTTTATGTGGAAATTCAATGCTTCTGTCTGTATACTTTTCAGCATTGGCAGGCTCTACATTTCTTCTGCCATCAACATATTTCACATAAGGATTATAAAGCGTGTTGATGTCAACCGCCAGCCCTAACGCATGCTTTGACAGCTTCGTTGAATAGGAAATGTATCTGAAATTAAACGCTGAAGAATTATTATCACTCATCGACTTCTCGTCATCAGCATCATATTCATCAATAAGTCTGATTTTTTCAATCTCATAGCCAGCCTCGTAAAGCTGCTTAAATATATCAAGCACATCATCAGCAATCAGTCTGCTCACAACCAGCTCACCTGTGTGCGTTTCCCCATCAAATCCTACATGCAAAACTTTAAGATATCTCAAATCTTCTCTTGGCACGGTGCAGTTGTCCTTAAATGATTTCCCCTGCATCTTTGCAAATATGTCGTCTGGAATTGGTGATATTGTGAATGATTGTCCGCTCATGTGTGACTCCTTTCTTCTGATTATAGTTTCATTATATCATAAGGCCTACCAAAGTGTCACAAAATGAAGATTGAGTATGTCTATAAAACATGTTTACAAAAGCAACCTGCAGGAAAAACCTACTAGATTACATATAAAAGAAGTATTAGTGGGCTTTTTACACTGACAATAAGTCTTATCTATATTAATAGTCGATTTAGTATAAAAAATAAACCTACTACAAACAGGTAATCTCCCGATATAGTAGGCATTTTCTTTTGAAAGCTTGAAATCTTTCTCAGATTTGACCCACTAAATTGACAATGCATCATCAATTCGTAGGTTTTTCTTATTAATACGCACAGAATCCAGCAGGTATTTAGTACTCAAATTCAACTATCCTGCAATTCTCACATATACAAGCTTCCACTTTCGTTCTGTGGCTCGCCTTAAGCGATGTGATTTCAACAAATCCTTTGGCTGTTCTCGCATTTGTAAATACTCCAGGCACTTCATCGGCAAAGCTGAATGCACCGTCCTTACTGCTGAAAAGGTAACCTTTTCTCATCTCGTTATTACATTTTGGACAAATCATACATAACACCTCATTCCTTGATATCTTTGCTAAGAACTGCCATTGCCATGCTAAGTTTTTCTTCAAACTGCTCCGCTTTAACAAGGGCTATGCCTTCATTGTCATCGCCAAGCACAACCAGCCTGCTGCCATTCACCAGTCCAAAAGTCTCTCTAGCCTCTTTAGGAATAACTATCTGACCGCGGTCATTCACTGTGACAACACCCCACATGTGTTTGCCTTTGGGTGCCGGCGCCATCTTCTGCCCTTCAAGCTGCACATCGTCCTTTATTAAGGAATCCATCGTCACGCCATAAAATTCTGCAAGTCTGCCGCATTTTTCAATGTCAGGAATTGTTTCACCACGCTCCCATTTGGCATACGCCTGCCTCGATATTCCAATAACCTCTGCGATATCCTCCTGCGTCTTACCCGCAAGCGACCTCAGCATAATAAGATTCTCCTGTAGCATAATGTCAGTCCTTTCTGTTGTTATGTATGTATTATAATCCTTGTAAAATGTGGATTCCACCAATTGTAGTTGTCAGAAAAGTGGGAATTGTGGTGGCGTTGGTTGCGTGGAGGGGATTGCATTTATCAATCATATTGATCCTGTCAAAAGCGCATAATTTAAAGCCACTATTTTGTTTAATAACATATCCTATCTTCAAGAAAATTAAACATATAATTGTATCGTATTTTATATTCCACTATGTAACTATTAATTCCCTGCTTGCTGGAAGAACATCTTATATCCGCAGTTCATTTACATCCCACTATGTAACTATTAATTCGAGCCGTACGCGCTCAGTTTCGTTGTTTTTGTACAGATTTACATCCCACTATGTAACTATTAATTCAACTGTTGGGGTAGAGAAAGTAAATACTCTTATGTTATTTACATTCCACTATGTAACTATTAATTCCTCCCCCACACGCGCGAACCTACTGTCCCATTTAAATTTACATCCCACTATGTAACTATTAATTCAATTCCCTGGCAGCTCTATCCTGTAATGACATTATGATTTACATCCCACTATGTAACTATTAATTCAGAGGAGAACCAGGACAAATTATTTACTTCAAAAATATTTACATCCCACTATGTAACTATTAATTCTAACTGCAAAATCCAAGGGAACAACCCAATTAATATAATTTACATCCCACTATGTAACTATTAATTCCACATTAGCGTCTGCTGCCTGCTGCTCGTTTGCTGTATTTACATCCCACTATGTAACTATTAATTCAGTATCAGCATTTGCAGAATTATCTTTTAAGTCTGTATTTACATCCCACTATGTAACTATTAATTCGAAACAGCAGAGAGACAATCCTTGCTACCGTTTACAATTTACATCCCACTATGTAACTATTAATTCCTGGTTAAGGGAATCACAATCTCACTATCATCTTTATTTACATCCCACTATGTAACTATTAATTCAAAAAGCCAATAATCAAGGGTATATAAACAAAAAGCATTTACATCCCACTATGTAACTATTAATTCGAACATGCAACAATGCAAACATTGCGTTTCTGTTTAATTTACATCCCACTATGTAACTATTAATTCCCGTAATTTTATATACATCTTTAAACCTCTAATCTAAAGCTGTTATTTGTCGTTCTAATAAAATCTCACATATATTACTAATGTCATTTTCAATAAATTCAAATTAAACGCATAAATTAAGCCTTTGTCGACCTTGCTTATATTTTACACTATAATAGGTCGACAAGCAATTTCAAATATATCTTTATCATTTTTCACTTATAACTTTTCTTGCTTTTCCCACAATTCACAAAATACATAAGTCGATGTCAAATCAATGCCATTGCTAATTGTAAAAACAGTGATATTTTTACCCTTGAGAATAATTTCATAAGTACCTCTAAAATGTTTTTATATTGTTTAAGGCATTCAAAACTTTGCTATCAGATTCCATATTAAATAAATCTTTTTCATCTCAAAAATATTTTCAATTCCTCAGATTGTCTAATTTGTAAGTCATATTCTTTTAATTTTATCTTTTAAATATATCATTGTTCTGTCTATTTACTACTATATTTTCTCACCAGTTCCCTATCGCTGGCATATATTCACCATCAATTTTCTACTGTGATTACCCATGATGCAACCAGCGTATTCATGATAAAAAGGTCAAAAAAGATTACAAACAGGATTAGAAACAGCAATATACTGTCATGCTGGTTGATCAGTTTGACAGGCTGTCTAGGTATTCCTTAGACCCGGATAATCAGAAGATGTATGCAGCTAGGAAGGAACAATGGGAGCAACAATTATCAGATAGTCAGGAATATAGACCGATAATAAGAGGCGATAGTAAGACAATCGAGGTTAGACCAGATACAAAAGTAGATGTAAAAAAGATTAATACATATCAGGAAGATATATATGTATCAGATAATGTTGATATAAAGCCAAGAACATTACACGAGATTTATACCAATACTGTTAAGGCACTTAAAAAATGGGATATTTCAAAAGATAGGATGCCAGAGATAAGAATATTGTCAAAAGATGAATTAAAGGCATATGGAAAGTATGATGCAGTAAATAATGTTGTATATTATATCCCAGAAATTGCTAATAAAGACATTGTGGGACAAAAAGGTGTAACAGAGTATCATGAGATGTGGCATATGAAGCAAGCTGAAAAATTTAGAAGTAAAGGCTGGAATATCACTAAAGAGAACTATAGCGAGTATATTAGAGAATTAAATAAAGAGTGTAAGAAAACAATTGACGCACTTGGTATAAATGAATATAATGTGGGTAAGATAAGTGATTATGCAAAGAAAATGTATTTTGCAAATCGTTATGATGAAGTTGAAGCGGAATATATGACATTAATAAAAAGAAAGGGGTAAGATTATGCCAGTAAAATATCCAGAAGAGATACAGAAACTTATTGATATTTTTGAACCATTTATGGTTGGGTGTCATCTTGAAAATGCCCCTAAAGAAGCAATAGAAGCTGCTGAGAAATTTAAAAAGTGGGCTTGGGAACAGGGACAGTAGATGAGTAGCCACCAGTCGAGAGATTGGTGGTATTTTTATACCCAATTTTAAGAAAGTGAGGATTTAGAAATGAAGAATTATGCAAGAGCAAAATCTTAGGCAGATATGCTTGCAGAAGATTTGTGCATAGTAGAATAATTCAAAGTTGCACCGGTGCAACAGAATAACGATAAAAAATATTTCTCTTGAAATTACACCTATTCGCAGATTTACATTCCACTATGTATCTATTAATTTTAAATACTCCGGATGATTAAGCACGCTGTCCTGCCCATTTACATCCCACTATGTATCTATTAATTCAATGGAATCCCTGTCCTTGACCATCTTGTCAACGAAATTTACATCCCACTATGTATCTATTAATTCGCTAGAGCCGCCCTTATTAGTGCCGTTTGGACTTCATTTACATCCCACTATGTATCTATTAATTCCGGGCTTATATTGTGCTTTTTCGGGGTTGTCTAAAATTTACATCCCACTATGTATCTATTAATTCGTAAAATGACAGTAAATGAAAAGATATTTGAAATAAATTTACATCCCACTATGTATCTATTAATTCTGTATACGCTCGATTCCTGACAGACTTTTCAAGTCCATTTACATCCCACTATGTATCTATTAATTCGTCTCATCTTCCTGTTCTTCTGGTGGTGTGTCATTATTTACATCCCACTATGTATCTATTAATTCCAAAAAGTACAAATGCAGCAGATGCATATGCATATATATTTACATCCCACTATGTATCTATTAATTCAGCAGCCCAAAACTTACAGGCAGCTACCGCAAGGGCATTTACATCCCACTATGTATCTATTAATTCCAGATAAGGCAGTAACAGGACAGCTTACAGTTACAAATTTACATCCCACTATGTATCTATTAATTCAATAATGTTGATGATAAAGCCAGTGCGGCCCAGGATATTTACATCCCACTATGTATCTATTAATTCGCGTTAGTCATTTGAATAACATTCTGACTTACTGTATTTACATCCCACTATGTATCTATTAATTCCCAGTAACCATGCCTGCTTCAACATCATAGAACACATTTACATCCCACTATGTATCTATTAATTCTGTGTCAGTTCCGAAAAACATTCATAGGAATTCATGATTTACATCCCACTATGTATCTATTAATTCTAACTACTCGCCATGTTTTAGAACACTCTATCCACATTTACATCCCACTATGTATCTATTAATTCTTCAGTTCTGAATTTCCTGCTCCGCCATTATCCTCATTTACATCCCACTATGTATCTATTAATTCGATAGTATGCGATTTATAAGGGATTGTGAAAAAATAAATTTACATCCCACTATGTATCTATTAATTCGTCAATGACATAGATAATACACTGTCCGTCATAATCTATTTACATCCCACTATGTATCTATTAATTCTGAACATGCAACAATGCTAACATTGCGTTTCTGTTTAATTTACATCCCACTATGTATCTATTAATTCAGAAACAGCAGATAAAACATCTTTACTGCCATTTACAATTTACATCCCACTATGTATCTATTAATTCCCGTAATTATTAAAGCCTCTCTGTTTCTCAACTCTGAAGCGTTATTCTGTCTACCCTTTAAATCCGCCAAGAGATTACTAATACTTTATGCCCTTAATATGCCAGAAGCATAGCAATATCGCCATTGTCGACTCTGTGCATATTTTACACTATTTCTGGTCGACAATCAAATTATGAAACTCGTCAAATCATCTTCCTTACCCCAAAATTCTTTATCCAGCCATTTTTCACTCCTGCTTTTGAATAAAATGACTGAATCCAGATTAGTATTAACATGTGGTTTCAACTCACGTCGTAATTTTTCTAATTGAACTGTTGATATTTCTCCTTCAAAGACAGAATTCTGAATATGCGTCAGATACTTTTTGCAGATTTTGAAAATATGTGACCATCTCTTTTGCCCATTTTCATCTTTACTAACATCATATACAAGTACAATATACATATACTACCACCATATTCTAAACCCTTCATATTCTTTCTCACCTATTAAATGCTTTATAAGCTTATATGCTTCTAACCTCATCAGATACTGATAAGACACCTGCCTTCCCAATTCTTTATGCATTATCGTTTTCTTCATACGATTCTCAAATTCTGAAACAATAAGTTTAGAAGCTTCTTTCTTAAGATGATGATAGTTAAGTTCTTTTGTAAAGCTGTCTTCTGTTATCTGTCTTCTGTTTAACAACGAAAATATCAATCTGTCTCCAATCAATGGTTTAAATACTTCCGATATATCCAGACATAATGAATATCTTCTTACTCCCGGTTCATGCAGATAACTTATCGTTGGATTCAGTTGTGTATGATATATCTCGCTTAATAAACGCGTATACACCAGGGAATTAACAAATGAAATCAATGAATTAATCATATTGTCTGGCGGATGCATAACACGCTTATCAAACTGTATATCCTGATTAACAATCACATTCCATGCTGCATAATATCTCTTTCTTATATTTCCTTCAATTCCCATCAATTCTTCTATTGTCCTTGCTTTACAAAGAGTTCCACGAAGTGAATCTATATCCCTCATATATTCCGAGACATCTTTTTCGCGGCCATTATAATATCTGAGATTTCTATATATATTATCTGCTGCCGCCTGTATAAATTTTATGGCAATATCCAATCTCTTATCATAATCCACATAATGTTCAACCTGCTTAACCAGCAACTGACCTGCCGGATTTCCATCCTTTGGATAAAAACTTTCTGAATAATAATTATAATAATTAAAGAAATGTATAGGTATTCCATACTGCCATATATAATTAAGAAATGTCGTATTAAACGACATTTCAGACATTACATATATATCTGAAATTCTTTCAATTGGAATATCTCTTTTTTCTCCGTCATAAGCAGTGAACTGTAATGTATTATCCTTGCGTTTTAAATCCCCATTATTATACACATAAAAACTCTGTTTCAATTATCATCACCTTCTTCTGTCTATATAAAACACAAATCATAATATGCGCATTTTTTGCATATCTTTTTCTCTTCCAGCTTCGGCGGATACTCCTGATTCTTCACACTAATGATTTCTTTTATAATATCGTCTAGTTTTTTACAGTCCTCATCCGACAATTCTACATCAACATTTTTCTTCAGCAGCGGATAGTCTATCACGCCATGAAGTCCATCCACATTTCTTTTTTTCAGGTAATATAGATAATACTTAACCTGCCATATTCCAGCCTCTTCTATACTCTTGCTCTTCTTTATCTCATGAAGTTCATTTTTTTCATGAATAAAATCAATATTAATAATGCCATCTATTTCAATATGCTTATCATCCCGCTTGTAACTGTTCTCATCCAGCAATTTTCCAAGCTGCACATTTTCATTCTCATCTTCCATATTAATCTGATGACAAAAATACCATAACTTTCTTGAGCACACGAAATAATAATAAATCATCACTCCTGTTATTCTTTCTTCCATAAAATGCTCCTATCGTATGAATATTCAGACAAATATATCTCTTTCATATTCGCCTAAAACTAACCCTGCTCCTGTTAAATCCACAACATTGAAATCGTACATAATACATGATCTATGAATATCACTACCATATATTACATCACGATCTATCCCATCCGGATATTTCTTATAAGCATATAACTGTATAGAAATCACATATGAATCCAGCTTTGTTCTTGCGTCATTCTTCTCTCTTCTATCAGCATTAGAGCTATGCATTATATCAATACACTCGCTTATAACTTCACGATTATCTTCATATACGTCATCAGGAATAATTTTAATACTGTTAATATCCCTGAATTTTTCATCAGCTTCACTTTTACTGTATTCTGCTGGTGTCAGTTCTTTAAACATTGCAAGAAACTTCTCTATATCCCTGTAATAATCCGTATCCTTTATCTCATCTGTACAGTATACTTTATTGATATATTCAGATTTGTCTGATTCTGTCATAACTCTGCCAATATATTTTTCTAAACACTCAACAGAACGAGTGTATATCTCACGATTATATATAGCCCGGCTGACTCCTACTCCATTTGCATTAATGTATATATGTATATTGGCCTTATCCGGAATATACCGACCTTTCCTGTTGCATCTTCCCATTCTCTGCAACAAACTATCAGCCGTACTCATCTCTGTATACAACACATCAAAATCAATATCCAGACTTGCCTCAACTAACTGTGTTGTTACCCATATTCCCGTTTCATTTTCACTATCTGAGAACTTTATAATCTCATTTTCCAGCATTCTCTTATGTTCTTTGGTAAATCGTGCATGCAGAAGATGAACATTATCTGTTTTTTCGGTCAGGCTTTTATATATCTGCTGTGCCTTTTTTACCGTATTGCATATTACAAGAACCTTTTTATCATAGCTATCTTCTACAACCCTATCTATTTCTATATCGCCATCTTTTATATCTATCCAATGTCTTTTAAGATTCGATAATGCAGAAAAATCCCTGTATTCATACTGATTATCAGCCATCAATCCATATTTATGCATAAGACTTCCCAATACCGGTGGAAATGTTGCTGTTATTATGGCAAATTTCCCACCCATATCAGTCACTATCTTTAATCCATATATTATTGCTGCTATTACTGATGGACTATATGCCTGTATCTCATCAATAATTATCTTAGAATATTTCAATGTAGCTGCAAATATTTCTGTTCCCAACGCCTTATACACAAACTTAAACAACTGATCTACTGTACATATAGTAAGCGGCTGAGATAATAATTTTGCTTTCTGATATTTTTCATATCCATCAGAATCTGTTTCGTTTACCTGGTCTTCAAAATAATAATGCATACTGTCTGAATGAAGTATTGCCACGTCCTTATATTCATACCTGTCTCTTATTCTTTCATATATTGCATTCGATGATACTACATATGGCAATGTATAAAATCCCTTTTCACCATTAAGCCATAATAATGATGCCTCTGTTTTTCCCATTCCAGTTGGTGCAACCACAACAAGATTCTTATCACATTTATCTCTCATATACTCCTGAACTGGTCTTAATCCATGCTGTTGAAAAATGTTTTCTATAGATGTTTTAAGATATTTTGTTGTGAAAGCAGAACAATCCTCTGCTTCTGTATAACCAGCACTCACTGTATAATCAAATTTATTCAGCAGACCTTTGATTAGCACAAATTCCTGCCATTCATGCAAATATTCATTCTTATCATAACAGCTCATGATGTATTTGCTTCCCGATATGCTGCCTGTATTTCTGAACAGAAGATATTTATTTATACCCGAAACCTTAGCTTTGATACTTTCATCATTTAAAAAATCCCTTATATATGGGTTATAGTATTTCTTACAGAAATTTAATATTATATCATCACCGTTTTTATCTTCTCTGACATGATGATGATATACTGCTGTATAGAAAGCTTTATAATCATCATTATCTGCTTCTGGTATATGATTCTTAAATTCTTCAGGCGATGTAGTCATTGCACTTAAAAATCCGTGTGGTATCTCCTGAGTCTTTATTACATCCAGCTCTTTATTTATCTTAGATTGAAAAACAATGTTTGCCTTTCCCAGGTCATGCACTCTGCATGCTTCTATTATTATTGCTTTTTCTTTTTCTGTAAAATAATGTCCGAATTTTTCAAAAAAATCCTGTGCACATTTAACTGTATCATCCAGATGCTGTTTTAATGTCACCTGTTCTTCTTTAGAACCCCCATTCGGAACTGACTTTGCAAAATATTCCATCTACCCCTCCATACATTTAAATCCACAATGTAACTATTAATAAAATCTCATCACGCAAATATTACAACATCTTCATCATCCGTATCATCTACATACGCTCTTTCCAGGCATTTATGAGGCGGGCAGTAATATGCCTTAACTCTTCCACCTTCTTTTTCAGACTTCCATCTCCTTAACCCCTGTTTAGTTATCTCATATTCTTTATTCAATGTATAAACAGTTGCTTCAACAGGTTCTTCCCCCATGTAAGACACAGGAATATACATATCGTGATTAGTCAGTACTTCTTCATCTTCTTTTAATGAAACAATTCTGACATCTCTTATATCTATAATATCCTCATATCTTCCAAGAGACAGATATGTTGGCGGATTCTTAAGTGCCTGATATATTATTTCAAAATCAGCCTCATCCTCTGGCACAATATGTATTATGAGCTTGCATTCACATAACAGTTCAACATTGGCTATTCCCTTAAATATTCCATAATTACCGCCATCTTTTACGCATATCTGATGCCTGCCTTCTTCATATCTGGCACCTGCTGAAAATGAATAGCGTGTATACAGATCAGATATAGTCCCTTTGTTATCGCCCTGAATACTCAGCTTCATTTTGTGATACTCTTTAAATCCACATGCGGCATGTATCATTCCACTTACTGTTGAATATGGTGGAAGAGGATAGGTCTCTTTAATTATAAAACTGCTCGGTTTTCTATAATTAACAAGATTCTGAAAACAATCCAGTCTTATTGCTCTATGCATAGTACTCATCCACTTTCTTCTTAAACTCTCCAAATGCTTCTGCTATTGTTACAGCCCCAAGTTTTTCCTTAATCTGACTGTCATTATTAAAGATTCCTGATGTTACTCCTACTATTGTAGAATTTTCAAGATCTTCACTGCTTTCTTTCATTTCTACCAATGTATCAACATTTATCATATTATTATCAATCTTAACTATGTTTTCAAAAAACGGATTCTTTCTTTCATAGTTACCACCTATGATAAATAATGGAGATAAATTCTCTCTCCTGCCGCGTATATCTCTATAAAGATACTGAACGGTTTCAAGAAGTGTTTTAACCCTTTTAGCTTTTTCCTCCTTTGATACATTAATCTCTCCATCAATTCCAACCCTGTCAAGATCCACTGAAATTGTATATGCATAATAAGAACGGTGAATTTCACTCTGTGCAATACCATTGTCAAGATTCTGGCGCTTAGCTAATCCCATATTAGTAAGAAACTCCAGCTCCCCCTGATATGGTTCAAGTGATATGGCGTTGCTAAGTCTAGCCACTGCACTTCTTGTTGATGCACCTCCCCTTGCATTATCGTCCTTTGCCATTGTCTTCATATAACCAAATAAATCTATTTCTGGGTAATCCTCAATAGTAGCTGATGGAGCAAACTGTACGACTCCGCTCTTATCCTCGACAGGTGTGTTATCCCACTCAGCCTGCTGTACAATATTATATCTTATTGCCTGCCTTGATATATATGAATACTGGCTTGCATTACCTCTTGTCATTTTCTTAATATTAGAAATATTACCTAATCCTTCTCCATAATTCGCACTCTCTGCAACAAATACTATTGTCATTGTCAATCCGTTCTTACTCATCTAAATAACCTCCTCATTCTTCTTATTCTGTCTGCATCCTTTTAATCCCAAAACAAATGCATATCCATATTCTTCAAATAACTCCTGATTTTTCTGGATATATACAAACTCTCTTGGAATAACTAATTTATCAGCCTGTCCCACTTCAGCTGGCACCTTACAGGTACAATATAATCTCATTACAATATCCAGAAATTTTCCTGTATTTCTCGTAGATAATGCATTAAGAAGCTGATATATTGTTCCTTTAATACATTCATCATCCTTTGCCCCTTTTGAAGACAATATGGCAGTTCTTAAAGCAAAACCACTATCCATTACTGTTATACTTCCCATTTCTATAACCTTACCTCCATTTCCTTGCAAATCCTTATCTTTCTTAACAAATGCACTATACAACATTACAACATATATCCAATAAGCAGTTACTATCTGTCCCGCATTATCAGAATCAAGATTATTCTTTAGCACTTTCTTTAGAAGCAATTCCTGACTTCTATGTTTCAGAATATTCGTAACTACATTTTCGTATATATTAAGATAATCTGCTCCAATTCTTGTGTAAGGATATTCTCCTAAATACTCTAAAGCTTTTCTTACCTTTTCATCATTAAATGTCTGAAGTGCTTCATTACTTATTACAGAAAAGATATATTTATCCTTCTCATCTGTTCCCTTTAAAATAACCTGAATATTGTTAAGCTGTTCAACTTTACAATCCATCAACTGCTTCAACATTCTGGCAAACCATTGTGTATATCGCTCAGCTTCTTTTTTCTCTGCCTCTGTCACAATCTTTCCACTCCTGCTATTAGAAGCCAGTAACTGATTAATTGATGAATTAGTATTCATAAATGCAAAGCGCTGTCCTAAAAGTGTGAATCCCAGCGGACTGGCAGCATATACAAATGCGCATGCAGGACACAAAAAGGCATCTACTTTACAATTCCAGAATGCAGACTTTTTTCTCGCAAGATCATCTGCCATATCCTTCATAAAAGCAATAGAAACACGTTCCTTATTTCCCATTGGTCTTCCACAGTCTATACACATATCCTTATCTTTATCATGATTTGTCCTGATATATTCTTTAAATGGTTTTGTAAAATCCTGTTCAAACAATATACGCATGTCCTTCTTTGCATTAGCCCTTAGCAGAAAACATTTACCATCCCAGAAACGGTTAATATAGTTATATATGACGCTCTTCATTACAAATGTTTCTTTACACTTTGGCTGCATTATAAAGTTCTTGATACCTTCAAGCCTCTGTTTTAGTTCTTGTGATGTTGATTTCGCATTTAATTTATTTTGCTGAAGATTCACATATATCTCAGACCCATCAACTTCGTTTCTTATATTTTCAAATCCAGCCTTATAACTATTGGACAAAAGCTTATCATTTATAAACTTGATATCTTCCTTATCTTCTTTAACCAGCTTGTCAGGCTTCCATTGGTCATTATCAATTTTGCATATAATCTTGTTAATTCTGTCTAATATTCCTTTATATACTGTAGAATCTCCATAATAGTTAACACAGGCATCAAAATACATTCCAGTCCAGTCACACTGCTGCACGAAATCCTCGTCAATCCATAATCCCTGCTCATACAGTTCAAGCCCATCTACCGGTCTGTTCTGAATTTTTATGCCATAATCCTTTCCGCTCTCTGCATCTGACATATCCAGCATATAGTTAAGACCTACTATCCCCGCATTTTTCAGGAAATCTCCCATAGTTACCAGATATTTACCCACATTCTGTCCCTCCTTTCCTAAAATTATAGTAATATTTCGAACTTACCGTGACCTTCTGATCTTCTGGCTCCCATTCCTGCCTGATAAAGAATATTAAGCAGCTCACAATTACCTCTAAGCTTATATATTCCAAGGTTAGCATCCACCTTTCTTCCAAAGCAGTTAACTACTACTTTTCTTGCTTTGACAGGTTCTATTGATAATCCTTCTGTATCAACCCCGATTTCCATTTTCTGAATGAAAATCTCTACATTTTCACATAATGCCTTTGAAAATCCTTCATCTGCATATGTATAATAAATGTCTTTGTTAGTCACACTGTCGTGCCGTCTTACAATCAATGGACTCTGCATCTTTACAATAATTTCATCATCAACAATATCTTTACGATTGTTTGGCCTTATTGAAATCAATTTCATAGAATTGCCACTGACAGGATACTGCTTGTATCTCATAAGTTGAAAAGCGTTAAACCATTCTATAGTCTGTCCCATATCAGCATCTGTAAAAAACACTTTAAATCTGTTGTCCCTAAGAAATATAGTGTCACCTTTAAATACCGCACCTGGCAGATATGTACTGAATGTAAATGATTTAATAATTGAATGCTCCTTATTATATAATCGCTCAAACATATCTTCCGAATAATTCCTGCTTGCTGCTTTTAAGAAACTAACCATCAATCTCTCATATTCCAGCGGTAACTGTGGCTTTTCAAGTTGAAATTCTAAAGATAGCTGTATCATTGTATCACCTCCTTTTGCTTAATTATGTAGTTCATATCTGGATATTACTACTTTAGATTTAAGATGTCAATATAAATTATCAATTTGGATTAAAAAACTTTGTTTGATTTTTAATGTCACTTATTATAATATACATATATAATTTCTACATTTTGGGATGTAAATAATTGATAATTAATATAATCAACTTTTAATAGCTACATTTTGGAATTCTCCCATCCCCCAAACCTTTCCATTGTTATTTCCAATCCCATATATTATAATTTTTCTTAACCAAACAAATGAAGGAGATTTATTTAATGAAGAAAACTAATTTTTGGAACAGCCTGCCGTTCAAGCTGATGGTAGCTGTTCTGGCTGGCGTTGTTATCGGGCTGGTGCTCAGTTCGACGGATGGCAATGCATTTTCAAAGGCCATATTAAATATTGTGGTGACGCTGAAATATATTCTTAACCAGATTATTAATTTCTGCATTCCGCTGATTATTATCGCATTTATCGCGCCTTCGATTACACAGATGGGTAAAAATGCGTCTAAGCTGCTTCTTATTGCAGTAACTATCGCATATTCTTCATCTGTCGGAGCAGCTTTGTTCTCGACTGCTGCCGGATATGCGCTGATACCACATTTGTCAATTTCATCTACAGCGGATGGATTGAAGGAACTGCCTGCGGCAGTGTTTGAATTGTCGATTCCGCAGATTATGCCTGTTATGAGTGCTCTCGTGTTCTCTATCATGATCGGACTCGCAGCGGCATGGACAAAGGCTGAGTTAATCTCTGACCTGCTTGAAGAATTCCAGAAAATCGTGCTTGCGATAGTTTCAAGAATCATGATACCGATTCTTCCATTTTTCATCGGACTCACTTTCTGCGGACTCTCATACGAAGGTTCAATAACAAAGCAGGTTCCTGTGTTCCTGAAAATTATAATTATTGTATTAATCGGACATTACATTTGGATGACTCTGCTTTACACAATCGCAGGATTGTATTCTAAGAAGAACCCGATTGAAGTAATCAGACATTACGGTCCTGCATACCTTACATCAATTGGAACAATGTCATCTGCTGCCACACTCGCAGTTGCACTCCAGTGTGCCGGCAAATCAAAGGTTTTGAGAAAGGACATGGTCTCTTTTGGAATTCCTTTGTTTGCAAATATACATTTGTGCGGCTCAGTGCTGACAGAGGTATTTTTCTGCATGACTGTATCAAAGATTTTGTATGGCACTATTCCATCAGCCGGAACTATGATTTTGTTCTGCGTGCTTCTCGGAATATTTGCAATCGGCGCACCTGGCGTACCTGGCGGAACAGTTATGGCTTCGCTCGGACTTATTACCGGCGTGCTTGGATTTAACGACACTGGAACTGCCCTTATGCTTACAATATTTGCACTTCAGGACAGCTTTGGAACAGCCTGCAATGTAACAGGCGACGGTGCGCTCACACTTATCCTGACTGGATATTCAGAACGCCACGGCATCAAAGAAGGCGCTGACAATTAATATATTTCTTTGACATATGTAAAGTGCTATAATCATCACATGAATACACGCGCCTATGGCGCAGAAATGAGGTAACATATGCCATTTATCAATTCTAAGATAAGCACTTCTCTTACAGAAGCACAGGAATCTGAAATCAAAACCCGTTTAGGTCAGGCTATCCAGACAATTCCCGGCAAGTCAGAAAGCTGGCTCATGGTCGGCTTTGAACCTGACTACAAGCTCTACTTCAGAGGAAGCAATGCCGAGCCTATGGCTATGGTCGAGGTCAACGTTTACGGCAGTGAAAATCCATCTGCCTTTTCTAAGCTCACTGGCCAGATATGTGACATTTTTAAAGATGTTCTTGGCATCGCACCGGACCATGTATATGTAAAATATCAGGCTGTTTCTAACTGGGGATGGAATGGAGATAATTTCTAATATGCATTAATAAGCGGGACACTCTTTTATGAATGTCCCGCTTATATATTTTCTAAAATTCTTTTCTTTCCATAATCCAAACACTAATTGCATAAGAGAGCAAAATGAGAAGTACTGTCACCACCACTGCAATTCCTGCAAGTATCCAGCCATTCATCTGGTTCAAAAACGAAAATGCACTTAATACATTTGTCTTTACCAGCTCCGCAAATACAATCAACAATGCCGTAACTGGCAGAAACATTTGCGCAGCTTTCCTTTATTATCAATGCATTTGTAATATACTAACACATTAATCATATATATCATATACTTTAAAACTCTCTTCTCTTCCTAATTTCTGCAAGATACTTACTCCAAGTATTCTTGTTGCAAAATATGCAACAATTGCATCATCTGTACTAAATAACCTTTCCCTCGTTTCATCCTGATTAACCTCATGTTTTGAACGATTATATATCTGTACAAAGTCATACAATGCCTGTATTACATTACCATCTAACAACTTTTTCTTTTCAATTCTATGCACTGCTTTGCCTAATGTGCAGTTAGAAAATCTAAATTCATCTAACACGCTATTCATTACTAGCAAACGACACGCTGCTTCAAGATGCATCCCACACATATCTATAATATATCTTGCATTTACCCTGCCATAACCTACATCTATTTCTTCTTTTGTATACTGCAATGGTCGATATAATTCCCTCTCTATCCCTGCTGGATATGGATTTTTAGATGAACTCGAAGGCAAACAATAACCACCTACTCCTCCTATTAAAGCATCTATTTTCCATAACATATCTGTCTTATACTTCTCACCTTTATTGTCAAAATCCTGTCTTAAGAATTCGCTTATTCCTTTTTTTACAGCTTCATCAAACAGTTTATTGTACAAATTCATTAATTCTTTATGTGATATCATCTGTACTCCCTTTCATCTATCAATACAGTTCGTATGTACAAATCACACCAATATTTTATCGATACTTCATAATCCAAAATGTTATCACAGCCGAAATCATCATTAATACAAATATAATAAATAACGCAATATACTTTCCCTTTTCTTCAGCCAATTTAATAGGAGTCCTGTATCTTTCATCAACCCTTGCATCTCTTTGTTCATTCATGATATTTTGATCAGCTTCCAAATCTCTCAGCTGCATATATTCTTCATAATGACATTTTTCAAGCTTGTCTTCCTCTTCGCGTACCAGTAACTCCAAATTTTCTTCATATGAAGCACCGCAATTACTGCAACCACATTTATCTGTACTCCTGCCCCTTAATTTATTATCACAATATTCACATGTAAATTCATAATCACTTGCAGGTTTATAAACCGGAGGATTTCCTATTTCAAAATTCAAATATTTATGACAAATCAGTTTATATCGCTTAATTGCGTTCAAAGTATTACTTATATAGTCCATTTCTTTTTCAATAGCATTTTCCTGAGCTTTAATATACTGCAAATATTTTTGATGCATCGCTCGTTTCATTAACAGATATTCTTTATTTTTACCGAAATCACCTGCACATTTAGGACATTTTGCATCTTTTGATAAAACAATTGAACCGCAAAATTCACATTTAAACTCAAAATCTTTATCAAAATGATTCTTATTATAAGAAATATAGCAAGATGGTTTAAGCTTTCTGACAGCCCTAAGACCGGAAAAGAAATATATATATACACATACCAACAACCCCAAAACTATTAAAGCATTTATAAATACTGTACAAAACAAACTAAAAGCTTCCATGATTACTTTTTATTTCTCCCTCATATTTTTATATAATTTAAGATATTGTATCATTTTATTTTAGCAGATATCAGTATATTTTTTCAACAATGCTGTGATATATGGAAAACTCTTTATATACATTTCCGCTCCCTCGACTATCCAACCAGCTTATCTAACATTCCTGCAATCCTTTCTCTTTCACCGCTGCCATTAGTTTTAAATGTTAATAATGGAATTTTATACAACTCCATCATTAGGTCCTTTATTTTTTGTAATTTTAATGTTATAATATATGTAAATAAATAAATTGTGTCTTGTATTTTCATGCATATTACAACACTCATTACTCACTTATAAGAAGTCGTTAAAATGGGGAAAATTCATCAGCTAGACGGGCTTTTCAATCAAGAATTTTAGAATTGCAGCGTAAATAACGTAAAAGGAATTGGTCGATAAATGCGACCTTAACGAATCCACAATCCTAAATCACAAGTTCGGAAGCCAATATCTAGTCGAAACGGCTTTACTCAATATCGCCAACGATCTAAGTGTCAGTTTTTATTCATTATCAACCCTGGATGTTGTCAATATCTCCCATGCATTACATGTGCTATTTGACATTGAATAGGAATACTGACTACATTCCACTATGAAAGATGGATAAATATGTTTCAAATTTAAAGAACATCTTCTATGTGTCAGTCCTCGACCACAGGAAGATTGTAATTACTTAAAGCAGGTGATTGAATATTGGCACACCTACAAGACAAACTAAACGATGGCGAGATAACCAAAGCGAATCATTATATCAAAGGAATAAAATCGCCATAAGCTCTATAGATCTGAATAAAAATATACTCGTTTATTGAGTCTTAATTATAACAATCTACTACTGGTTCAGAATGTATATGTAGATAAAAATGCATAAAGAATAATAGTTACATCAAATATTAACACTTACTAGAAATTTACAAAGGAGTACTTATCGAATGAAAAAGTTTAAAATTCAAGTTTGTTTACTTGGTTATCAACGTTATCTGGACAAAATAGAAAAACTACAAAATTATTCAAGCAAGTTATTTGAAGTTACAAACTGTATAGAAATTAAACACCTTCCACCCTGCGACCTTGAATGGGGTTATTCAGATAAATGCATAAATCAACTTCTTACTTCAAGGAATATTGATAATAGCAATGTCGATCTCTGCTTATGCTTTATTGATAATCCTATTGAATGCAATTATTTTACTAGAGATTTATCAAAATTTGATTCAAAAACGGTTTTATGTTCTTTTTATCAAGTAGAAGTGATATTTGCCAATCAAAATATTGATATCTTTAACTACATACATGGCATCGTTTTATATGAAATAGTCCAAATTGCAACCCTGAATAAAGTTAATGAAAATTATTTCTTGCATGATGATACAAGAAATTGCCTCTTTGATATGTGTGGAATAAAAAAAGATATTGCTATAAAATATGGTATACCTAGTTTATGTTCTTCTTGTATTGCTAAAATCGAATCAACCGCAGTAGATAAAGAATTTATTTCACTGCTAAACAAAGAATTTAAATCATTTAAGAAATCACTTTTTTATAGAATTATTGACTTTGTAAAAGAAAAACCTATCTTATCTATTGTAATCACTTTTATTAGTACAATTATAACAAATATATTATCATCATTTTTATTTGATTTTTTGAAAAATTTTTTATAATTTGATAAACATACAAATCAAGAAAGGACAATATAAACATATGAGATTTTGTGATTTATTTATCAACTGTAAAATTGAATTGAATAATATCAAAAGTACAATTCCTTTTACCAAACTACCACTTTACCGCAAGATTTTTGTAATTGTTCTTTTTGCCTGTGCCATAACTAGTGGTATACTTTTAAACTTTCGACAAACATGGGCTTCATACATTCCAATAGTATTAGGAATACTATTTTTTATAGTCTTTTTTATATTTGATTCCACAAAAAGAAATCTTAGTGTGATGTTAAAAGAACAATGCATTCCCTACTCCGAAAAAAGAATGTATATGACAATTAATGTGTTAAAAAACTTTGAAATCGACATTCACAATAATACTTCAATCGATATGCTAATCGAAGAAGCAAAACTTGCACAAATCCAATGTGACTATATATCTTCATTAAAAAATTTCTTTAATTATCAGCCATAAGATGATAATATCTAATTAAACAAAAAGCACCCACTCTAAATGTTGGTGCTCCCAGTTTAGGTTAATTAATGTCCTTAAGGACACCGCCTATCCTGTTGGCAGACAGGATAGGCATTTTTATTTCCGCCTGCTCTTCCTCGAAGAGCTTTTCTCTTTATCGAGAAAGGTAAGCAACGCTACAATTAAGCTGCAAAAGGACATCAACAATGCTAAATCCCAATGTAAATTGAAATAATATCATAAGCCGTCATAGGCGTCACGTCTACACTTCGTTTCGGTCGGTGCTAAACAGGTGCCACTGGCACCTAGCACTCTTCCCTATGTATTCCGTTATCGGGTATCATAAAATTCGATAGGCTCCCCTGTTCATCTGTTATTATTTCAACCCTGCCGCCTTAAACTTTTCCAATCTGTAATGGTGTTCATCATCCAATTCCTTAACACCATTTTTGTAATCATATCCAAATTTTCTATAAAATTCCGTTGCTGTAATGGATACCGGTATCTCAATTCTGCTTGCTCTTACATAAAATTCATCCGTTTCTAATGTATTTATGATTTTTCTTCCAACACCCTTTCCATGAAATTCCGGAAGGACAAAAATGGACAAAAGTATACTTTCTGTTTCACTTCCCCAAAAACTTGAGATAGAACCTGTTCCAATTATTTTTCCATCAAATTCAAAGACGTACATATGCGCATAACTTGCCACATTCAGAACCTTTTCCACATCGTAAACCTTTGCAAGTTTCTCCATTGCTGATATGCCATAATCTTTACTGTTAACCTCTAAGAAATTCCTGACGATAAGATTTCTGACCTCTTTGGCATCCTCTTCCTTAAATCTCCTTACCTCAATATAACTCTTTACATAAAAAACTAATGTCATATTTTCATTTACGACTATTTCATCTCCAGTTCGAACAAATCCACATTTTTCATACAAATGGCAGTTTTTCTCTTCCTGCTTGATATTAGACAACCACCATTCTATTGTATTCGGATAAATATCAAATAATTGTTTGATTACGTTACTGGCAATTCCATTATTTTGAAACTTTGGAATAACAAAAATAGGAGATATCCAATTTACATTCTTGTGTACTTTTTGCCCTTTATGCCATTTAACTCTTACAGCTCCAGCTTTCTCACCATTAAACAAAATAAAATAGAAATTCGAATTATCATCAACTATTTTCTTCGTTATTGTTTCAAGACTTTCTTTCGCCGGACTTGTAGCATCATCCTGATATTTTTCATATAAGGGCATAAACGCTTCTATCTGCAGTTTATGCAGACATTCAGCATCTTCTCTTGTTATCAGTTTAAGTTCAATTAAATCATTCATTTTCTGCACCTCTTTCTTGTAAACATAAAAAATCGCACCAAACATTCAATGTCCAGTGCGATAACTCCAATTTAATAAGATGCAATGTATGTAAAATTCTCCCTTATATTCTGGTTTTATGCACTAGACTAAAAGACCTACAAGCTATAACCTAATGCACTAACCTTGCATGTTTATAGCTGTGTACGTCCGTAATACATGTACATATAATGTCTTGAATATAAGTTCTGATTCATGTGTATGTTCTCCCTGTTTTTGTTGAATAATATACCAGCCTTGGAAATTCATGTCAACAATCTATTTGCCATTCAGAATAATATCTATCATTTCTTGCTTTCCATTAGTATATGCCACCCTATCATCTGCATATTTACTTTCCAGTTCTTCCTTCACCCTCTGATACTGCAAAGCCATATTCTCATTATCATTTAGATAATCTCTGAAATGAATATAATTTTTCCACTCAGTTCCGTTCCATTTCACAATATGAATATGGTGTGTCCTGATATCCTTTTCCATATCACCCATTACATAAAGAATCTGATCTTCCACATCCGAACCACGATAAAAGATTCCATCCTTCTGTAACTGCTCATTATATGACATTATTTTCTCAAAATCAGTTACCCCAACAGCAATATCAATAATCGGTTTTGCTTTAATTGCTGGTATTGCTGTACTTCCAATATGTTGTATATCAACAGCATCATCACCTAATATAGATTTAAGGTTTTTGATTGTTTGAATGGCAGCCTCATCCCACTGTTTATCATGTGGTTCAAGCTGCACTGTTCCTCTTTTTAATCCTAATGACATAGCAATCTCCTTAATATTACATCACAATTTCACTGTCAAAATATTGTTCCTGAAAATGAATCTGTCTCCTGATTTCTTCCTTTGAAAAAGTTACTCCGTCTGGCACAACTACCCACTTTTCTTCTATATCATCTTTTCTATAAACAATGGCAATAATTTTACCTGTAAACTTGCCTACTGGTTCATTTACACCTAATATATAAGCGTCCTGCTCTTCTCCATCTGATGCCATAACTCCTTCAATGTAACCATAATTTATTGGATAATACATATCCTTATATTCAAGATGATAACTTCCTAATGGTCTATCGACCGTGACAGTTACTGTTGCTCCGATTATAGAATTATTTTTTACCCGTAAATACTTTTCTATCAATTTCGGCTGTATCAACGGATATGTCCAGTTCTCAGGCAACTCATCCATAAGCACAACTTTCTCCATCTCGCTATGTAATTCTTTCGCAAACTCTGTTATCTCTGCAAAACAAAGCAGTCCAAATGTTTCTTCACCAGTATCATTTACTCTAGTCTTACCTGTCACCGAATATACGCATATTGGTTTTATCTCAAATTTGATAGCTCCTGTTTCTTCCTGCAACTCTCTTTTAGCAGTTTCAAGAATATTTTCCCCAGCTTCTCTATGCCCTCCCGGCACTTCATAGGTATCTCTTTCTTTATGCTTGCAAAATACCCACTTGCCGTTACTCTGTGAAATTATTACTGCGAACTTCAGTAATGAATCATCTACTGTATCATAAAATTTAACTTCTAACATATTTCTTCTCCATCGACACCTATAATCTCATCTTCTAAATTTGCTTTGAAACAAAATGTACAATTTCCTTCTTTGGTTCAAGAATATAAGGTACCAACTCCTGCGGATATACCTTTACATCATTCTTTAAATCCTCAAGTGGAACCCAGCAAAAATCTAAATCAATCCTTTTGTCATCCAGACCATCATAACCATGAAATACTCCATCTAAAGGAATATCATAATTAACGAGATGTACATTATAATATAAACATATCTGATGACATGGTCTTTTACCCCATGGAAAATATATTTCACCAATCGCCAGCAGATTATCTACCTCTATTTTAGTGTGAAGTTCTTCTTCAAATTCCCGCTTCAAAGTTTCTATACTTGTTTCCATTGCTGCTACATGTCCACCTATAATGGAATAATCATCATTCTTAGGACGCTGTAATAGAATTTTTCCATTGCGTATCAATATTCCACCAACTCTGTATGAAAATACAAAATCATCATTCTTAAATAAAATATCCACTTAAAACTCCTTTGCATTTATTTAAACTATTTCAACTCTTCTATCCATTTTCCATTTTCTTCAAAAAAGAAATATTCACTAATATTGTCATTTAAAAATACTTCCAACATCTTATCCATTCCATAAGCAAGTTTTCTCTGCTGCATTTCATCTAATGTCAGCCAGAATACATCCCCTTCTTCAGACGAAGTAACCACTCCTTCAAACTTATCTGTCTTATATAATAACACTATATATCTTGTTTCCTCATCCTTCATCCAGTCTTTTATCCCACAAAGTTTTGGTTCTGAAATTTTCAATCCAGTTTCTTCCCACACTTCGCGTATCACAGCATCTGTAAATGATTCTCCTCTTTCCACATGTCCTCCCGGAAATGTTATTCCAGAGTAATCATCATCTCTCTTATCTTGGACAAGTACACTATTTTCACTAAACACCATACACATATTCGTCATTATCACTTTTTCTGTTCTTGCCATTCGTAATACCCTTATCCTTCATTTGCTGAATCGCTATATATCATTTCAACAATACTGTCTGCATCAATATCAGGTGTAATAATTTTTTCATTAAAAACTGATGAAAAATCCTTTTCTCTCCACCATCTACGCATATCTTCTTCACCAAATTCCTGTTTTTTATCTCGTGTATTATGTCGCCTGACCGTCTCTTCAAATGGTATATCAAAATAGTACGCATATACATTCATTCCATACAATTCATTTGCCGTTTTGAACAAAGGCCTATACCACTCATCATACATGATGCCCTCTAAAATAACCACATCACAATGCTCATACCCATATTTTATAAGTTCTATCATAAGTGGTAATGCCTTAGTATCAACGCCATCTTTAACCCACAAAACATTTCTCCTAATCTCATCTTGTGAAATCATCATTGTATTGTATCCAAATTTCTTTTGCAATGCTCTAGCTACTGTTGTTTTTCCACTTCCAGAGTTACCTCTTAATATAATTATCTTTTTCATAATTTCTCCTTAATCTTGCTATTACTCTCCCCACAAATAGAGCCAAACTAGAGCTATTTGATAAAACAAATGCCGAAAGCCGCATAAATACAGGCTTTCGGCATTTTAATCCGTTATTCAAATTCGCAGAATCTAGTTTGATTTAGGTTATTTCAATATAGTTATCTATACTGTTTTGTATTGATATTTGCATCTTTTCCACACGTTATTTTTCGTTTCACACATTTTTAGTACCAATCCAGTACCATTGCATTTTTTCATTATTGTGTGTAGTTCCGGTGGCTTGCAGGTTGGGTTACTATTCAGGAAATAATCTTCTGATGGTTTGCAAGTCCACCTATGGAAATTATAATCTCCGGACGATGTTTCTGCAACTAGAAATTTTGAGGTACTAATGGGTAGTACCATCCTTCTCCATATCATTCATCAATTTATCAAAGTCACTTTCATACAGCGAATCCTGTATAACTCTGTATTTTTCAAATTCGCTTTCTGCAAATTCTTTCGCAATAGCTGCTGTTACTTTTCCTTTATCCTGAAGTACATCCGCATCATTAAATCTAAGAAATGCGTCAAGCTTTGTTTTCCAATCTTCCATAGTCATAGGAATATGTCTTCGTGCCTGTCTTGTTGCATAATCAAGATACATTGTCACAATCTCATTTAATTCTGTAAGTTCTTCTTTTTCCAAGTAGTTTTTTGCAATTGACACATCTGTTTTTACTATTTTACCATCAGGCGCATTTTTCCATGATTTAAGTCCCATATGTTTCTTATTATGATAAGTTCTTTCCACTATCACTTCTGCCGCTGTATTACCATGAACTGCATAATGCATCTTATTCTGAACTGTTGCATAAAACTCTCTTGTCATCTGTGAATTCTTATCATAATCAACTGCTGTTGCATATATATCTGTGATTTTCTGGTAAAATCTTCTCTCACTTGCTCTGATTTCCTGAATCTCAGCAATAAGATGCTCAAAATAATCTTCGTCGAAAATCTGTCCATTAATCAATCTGCTTTTATCAAGAACATAACCCTGCTTTGTAAATGTATCCAACACTTTGGTTGCCCATGTCCTGAACTGTGTTGCCCGTTCTGAATTAATACGATATCCCACAGCAATAATAGCTGCTAACGAATAAAATTTATATTTGTATGTTTTTCCATTATCGGCAACTTGTGCAAAATTTGCACAAGTTGAATTTTCATCTAATTCTCCCTCTTTAAAAATGTTGCTCAGATGCTTTGTAACCACACTTCTATCTACATCAAAAAGCTGCGAAATTGCTTTCTGCGTAAGCCATACATCGCCATTCTGAACCCTGACTTCTATTCCGTCTTCTCCTGCATCTCGTGTGAAAACCAAGAAATCAACAGTGCTATTTCTTATCTGTAATTCTTTGCTCATAAAAGTGTTCCTTTCTCTAGATTCTATCAATACATCTCTATAAAACATTTTCCCCTATTTCTTTCAAATATCAAGAAAGGAATTTCTGCTTTTGCCAGCATACTATTATTAACTGGAACATATTCATAATTTTCAATATCTGGCATACACTTTATGGCTCTCTTTTTATCTATACCATATAAATTATTTTCACTGCTGTTCCATAAAGCCTTAATCTTCAAAACAACACATTTTGTTTGAACCATCACCTTATATTTTTCAAGCCTGCTTTTTTCTATCTCCTTTGATTTGTCGTCATAAGAAATAGTAATATATCTGGAGTTGGATTTTATAATGCGAACATCTCCATTACTTACTGCCTCTTTAGGGAATCCCAAATCTTCAAAAAAACTATCATAATCTGTAATGCATTCTTGGAGCTCCATTTTGACTGCATAACTGCTATTTATAATATTCTGTATACCCTTATCATCAGCCCTGAACATATAAATATTCCATCCTGTACTATCACCATCATCATCTAATATTGGAATAGAACCATAAGGATTAAACATATGTAAATTAGACAAATCATCTTTTGTTGGCTTTTTAAATTTGACTATTTCAAATGTTATGCTCATAAACGTTCTCCTTTTCCGTCACTTTTTTAGCGACGAATTATTTTATACATCTTGCTTTTCGTCATTGCAAACTAACTTCTTATGCCAAAACAATTGCTTTAATAATTATTTTGTGCTAATGGTTAGTACTGCGATTAGTATCTATGTACCTGGTAAAATCAATTATCTTTGCAGGCTTTCTCTTAGAAATAATCCCTAATCGTTCCATGTCTAATTTAAAAAGTTCACTCGGATATCCATACGCATCAAATCCCTCTGGCTGGCAGATATCTCTGTTCAGATACTCACTAAGTTCCCATTGATACTTTGCTTCTTTCTCCAGCTTCTTACCAAAATACTGTGCATCCATTACCATTCTGTTAATGCCACCAACCGATTTTCTACCATGAGTTTTTGTTACAGTTGTATCGCCTGACATTTTAAAATACTGCCCTATCTGATTCTCGGAATATCCCATTTCCTGCATCACGCCATGAATCACACGGCGGATATACATTGCATAGCTTGTTGTTGCCTAAATTCTATGGTTTTATAACTCCCACCTGTCCTTCTTATCAATTCATCCTGACCTATTATTTTCACAAGATTTGCAATCTGTTTTCCCATAACATCTTTATTTACATAAAAAATGGTTGTATATACTTTATCATTTAAAATTAACTCTCTAAGAATATCCTTATCTGTAATATCTAGGGAATGCCCGAATATGTAAAGATTATGTTGTACAGAATAATCACTTACATACTCTTTTGAACCATCATCCTTCTTATTACAATAGTTCAAATTTCTAATTTGAGCATTAGAATGAATTTCAGTAATCCAATCCTTATATTTACATCCTGTCTCTTTATATATCCTCTGATAAAACTTCTTAAATGCTATAAAATCTGTATCCCTGTTCTTTCTATCATCATCTAGATACTCATCTATGCCTAATACCATATTATTTGTTTCTATTGTATTTTTAATACCTGTACTTCCATGTATGTAATCGTATTCTGCACAAACACAACTATCATATAATTTAGTGTATGTCTTTGTATAGTTGAAACTAAGAACTTTATCAAATGACATTTTTTCAATATCTGGTGAAACCCGATTACATTCAATTTTCTCAACATAATCCGCCAAATAAATTTCTAACGTTCGAATGAGTCTATTTAAATCGTAATATAATTCATCTCTTATATCTCGGAAAGTAATCCTTTTAGAATTTTCTCCATTTAATAAATCAACCGATTGGTTTACTAAAGTGTATTCCTCATAATATTTAGCTAAAAAAGGATTTGAAAGAGATATCATTTCTTCATCTATGCTATGTCCTTCATTTTTCAGTATATCATTGTCTAGTGACCTAATTACCTTACTTATCTCACTTTCAAAATCTATCCAATTTTCTTTTATATATTTTTCATTGCTAGAAAAATATTTTATCCATATATTCGAAGAAATCAGCTTATCAAGTTCGAACGATAATTTGCGGTTTTCAAAAATAAGTTTATCCAAATATTCATATATTGGTTTTGCTGTATTACTTAATCCACCATTTGACATTATCATTGAACTTTTTTTTAAATTTTCAAATCTTTCAACAAACCCTAAAAAATCTGTATATTTTGTAGGCAATCCATGCGCCAAATCAAACCCATTTCCAATTACAAGTATATTCATTGTCTTCTCCCTTGTTAATCAATCATAAACAACTATTGCGTATACTCATTATAGCATAGATACATTTGTAATGAAATTTCTTATAATAACATTACCCATTATTATATATAGCACCAATAATACGCTCTCATTACTTACTCTTTTTCTTATATATTTAAGTAAACATTACCCAATATTCTTTTGATTATCTGTTAATAATACTATGTCACCTAAAACAAAACCGAACCCTACTTACACATAATTTGAATTAAACAATCACTACTACCGAACTCGCATGTTTACTCACTATTTCATACAACGACCATCACCAAATTAAATATTTCCAAGAAGAGTAGTGGAAAATATCACCATTTACGCCCCAGTAGGTAAAGAAAAAGCCACACAAAGCCCATAAATACAGGCTTTGTGAGGCAAAATCCGTTATTCAAACTCGCAAAGTTTGGTTTGATTTAGGTTATTTTAATGTAGTTATCTATACCATTTTGTATTGATAGCCTATACCTTTTCCACACATTATTTTTCGTTTCACATATTTTTAGTACCAATCCAGTACCATTGCATTTTTTCCTTATTGTGTGTAATTCCGGTGGCTTGCAGGTTCATTTACTATTCACAGAATAATTTTCTGCTGGCTTGCTTGTCCACCTACAGAAATTATAATCTCCAAGCAATATTTCTACAAGAAAAAGTTTTGTGGTACTAATCGTTAGTACCACGATTACTTTCTATGTACCGAACAACTTTAATTATCTTTACAGACTTTCTCTCACTCTGTCTGCTCAAGTATTCTTTTTACTTTCTGCTACAATCATCACTTAAATCTTATTTAGATTTCCTTTTCAATAAACATTTGTTTTATTCCTTATATAAACTTTATTTATATTTAAGTCGTTCCCTTAAAAATGGCTTGATAGAATATGCTATCAAACCTCTTATCTTTCTATGCTGTTGTTCTGTAATATTGCTCTTATTTCTTTTATTATACATATCCAACATAAACTGATAGTCATTTTTCCCATCATAACCATTATATTGATTAGGTGCAAATGCTCCCTCTTCATACAATGCAAGTAGTAATTTTTTTGAAAAATACTTAGAGGTTAATTCTATTCGTTCTCCACTTTCTATCGCATGTACTAAATGATACATATCCAGCTGAACATTTACTTCACTGTCTAAATCATCTCTCCCAAATTTTTCTATACAAGTTGACCCTATCGGATATAAACTGATACCTGTTTTTCTATTTCTGATTGTAAATAAATATCTCAAATTCTCTTTTCCACATACACATTCTGATAAATGTTTTTCATCTTCTTGACAATCAACAATATCCCATTCTCGCACCGCTATTTCCCATTTATCTGTTGTAGATGCTTCTAAAACACTTTTAATTAAGTTTTGATAATAATAACTCGCCATTAATAATCACCTCTTCTCTTCATTAATAATATCAGATAAAAAGATCCGATGTGGATTCGAACCACATTTTTCCCCTTCATAAATGCACTATTATAAATGCACTTATGAAGGGGGACGCCCTACCATTAGACTATCGGATCAATAAAGTATATTAATAAGTTCTGGTATTTGCTCTATTAATGTTTCGTCCGTCTTATACAAAGTATTTATATATGAGTATAGTGCTCTTTCTTGACGTTTTTTACTATATTTCCGCCATTTACCTACTTGTTTATGTGGAATATCCTTAACTATTTTAGCATAATCATATTCCATTTTTTCAAAAATGTATGTTGCCAATTCAACACAAGATCTCGAAAACATAACAAAATCATCGAATGAAATTTCTTCATATATATTGGGTGCTACTAGCTTCGAAAATTTAGCCTCGGTCTTAAAATTATATTTTTGCAATTTACGAAATTCTTTTTCATGAGAATCAATTTCACACAAATCATGAACTGAGGAATTTCTTATCAGTCGATAATATTCACATAGCTCATATAATGGTTTCATATCGTCAGATATACTATTTCCGCAAATATTTCTGACTGCACATGCTAAATATGACTCTTCTTGAATTCTCGGTTTATATTCATTTTTTCCACATTTATTTATCTGCTGGCATACATCTTTGAGAAATGTTTCAAAACACAAATGAACATTAACAATATAACTTCTGCATATTTCAGTAACCATTGCATCCGCATCATAATTTGTCAGAGTTATCGAATACTCTGTTGCTAATTTCACAAAGGTATCTCTTTTCTGTATCTCCTTTTGATGTTCAGCCACAAAACATCTTTTTGACAATTCAATAAACTGATTAATTGCACAGTATTTCCCCAGTACATCTTTAAAATTATTTAATGCGTTCTTCTCATACATTTTATCTATTTCCTAATAAACCAATCTGATAATCTTTCTCGAAATAATTTCCAATCCTTTTTGCTTATGTCCATGCTTTTGAACTTCCTCAGTCTCATGTTAGTCTCAACAAACAATTTCAAAAATGAGACTGACTTGAGACTACAACTTTATAATTTACCTGCAAATCCTGGTTTTATCGCATTTTGCTATATCATAGAGTCTCACTCAGTCTCAAATCTTGTGAGACTTTGTTGAGACTAACTTCGGAATATTCTTGAGTAAAAGTTTGGGTGTCACATTGAGTGCCAAATTTACTGTCATTTACCTACCTAATTACCCATTTACCGCCATTATCCGGACCTTTTCGTTCTATGATACCTCTTTATCCTTTAATTCTGATATATATCTAGCAATTGTTCTATCTGTGACATCTAAGGCTATTCTTAATTCATCAATAGATATATTCGGGTTTTCCGAAATCATTTTTAGGATCTCACATGCTTTAGCAAGCTTCTTCTTAGAGTATTCTGGCATTAACTGCTTCATTTTTTCTTCCGAAATTTCTATGACATTTTCTATGACATTTTCTATGACATTTTCATTTACCTGTGTTGCATAACTAGCGCCATAATTCAAATTATACAAAGTCAATGTAAAATCATTATTATCTGCATCAAAGACAGGCATCTTGGACTCATCAAATTCAACCTGACCCTCATAGTCTGCCAATATCTTCTTAAATCCACTGCCTCTACGCTCCATGTATTTCAAACGGCTGAATATATCAGCTAATATCGGATTTCTTCGCTTTGATGGGATTTTCAACAAATCTTTCCCCTCTAGAGATATTCCGCTTACCATTCCACCGGGTGAATATATCTCAATTCTGTCATCAAACATATCTATATGGACTTCACTGCCTATCTCCATATAATTTCTATGAATCAATGCATTTACTATACCTTCCAGTACTGCACGATCCGGATAATCAGGCATTTCAATTCTGCCGTCGCCTACCTTACACCATGCTTTCTTAGAATTATTTCTGACAAAATCCGTTCCTGCTTGTAACAATGTGACAAGACTTCCAGTATATTCCTTATCATCAAGTGCATCTACTATACCAGATGCCTTTGTAAGTCCATTCCATCTTGTGCAAAATAATCTGGAATTACGAACCGGAGATTCATCTACCAAAAGTGCACCTGCATTCGTCAGATTGCCTTTCTCATCAATCAAACCAAAAGACTCATAATCTGTATCTTCAAATGTATTTCCTGTTCTCTGTTTATATACTGATTTTAATTTTGTGAAAGACATATTGCTAAAATCATATCTTGACTTCAGGCTATCATAACTTTCACCACTTCCACGAAGTACCAGCTCTCTTAACTGTGAAGGTGTTGCTGGAACACTTTCATTTCCAATACGCATAAACGCAATAAGTTGTCCATCGCCTTCATAATAGTATGGTGTCTGCTGCCCTTTCATAACTTCTACGATAACGAATGTCTTGTCATTATCTTTTTCAAATGAAAGCTTAAACTCTGGTATTGGATTAAGGTGTGTTTTAATTATCTCACTGATTTTCTCTGCATCACCTTCAGCATCCGCAAGTCCAACCAACTCATCATCATTTGCCACACCAAATACCAGCTTGTCACCATAGCAATTTGCAAATGCACTTATGCTCTTGCACCAGCTTTTAGGTTTCTTTGTCTCAAGCGCAACCTTTTTATCGTAATCTGTGGCTTCACCGATTAGCTGCTTTATGTCCATAAATTCACTTCCTTCACTATATATTCTTTATATCATATGAAATTGATATATAATTTCTAACTTTCTTTATTTTGGCTGAGCTTTACATCTAATTCACTATTAAAATTCATTATGGATTCGACATTATCATCCAAAAGCATATTAAAAAAAGTGTCATAATTCTTAGGTGTTAAAAAAGTGAATTTATATCTACTTTTCTTGTTATGCCTTTCAAAATACGCATTTATTCTTTGAAAATGACTATTTGCAGCTCTATATTTCCCCAAATTTTCGATATCAGGATTGCTAATCTGCGAATCATCTTTTATTTCAACAACAATAACTATATCCTTTTTCTTAATAAAAAAATCTGGATTAAATTGTCCAATTTGATGATGAGAACCTTTTTGCCATGTATAGTCAAAACAATAGAAGCCAGTATCGCTAGATTTCACAAAAGAATCAATTGCTTTTACTGTATTTTCTTCTATCATTCTTTTCACAAATTTTGTTTCGGGCTCTCCTGTAGTAATTATTCCTGTCTGCGGAGTTTTAAACAAATAGGAATTCTGAATCTTTTGATGCCTATAACAATTTGTTGTATCTTCAATTTCAACAATGGATACTTTTGAAGCATCATCTAATTCCTGTTTTAAGTATTCGTCAGAATAAAACATAACTTTATTCTTCTTTAATGATGATAACTCAATAGTAACATTCTGCAACTTAGAAGTAGATATATACTCATACTTTGTTGGTACTGATTCATACGATACAGATTTTGCACAATCTCTAAATAAAACATTCAGTGAATTAATAAATGCATTTTTTATTTTTCGAGTAATAACTTTATTACTGCTTTTATCCAAAGAATCTTGAATCATCTTTTCCAATTTATCTACAGGCCACAATTCCTCATAATACGTCTTCTTCTCATCTGTCGGCAAATCTGAAAATCTATTATACATTTGCTGTGCAACATTTTTAACAGTATATGTCTCACTAACATATTGAAGCATTCTATTATGTAAGTTCTTAGATTGAATATCAAATAACTCTATTTGAACATTTCCAACCTCTGAGTCCGTTGGCAGCTTAACATACCCATTCTCTAAAAAAGATATAGGTTCACTTGTTACTGTTTTAGTAACAGAGGTCTCTTTAGGTTCATAAGATACATTCAATATATCAAAATTTAATTCTGAACTATCTCTTGTTCCTACAGTTATACTTTTCTTAAAGTCCAATAACTCTTCTACCAAATTTTTCACTCTTGGTGCCCAATTTTCATGATTAAAAATTATCACCTTAGGGATACCCCATTCACTTTTCCAACCATCCGGTCTCCTTAATCCTCTACCTAAAACCTGTGCAATTAGTAATTTAGAATTAAACGCACGTTCTTCATCCGGTACAATCTGAAATACCCTTTTTACATCCCAACCTTCTGTTAACATAGAAACACTAAAAATAAATTCAACAGGATTATCATCCTTATCTACATCTTTCAAGCGTATTCTGTCATTGGAAACATTATCTCCACTGTGTACACACAATACAACTTCATTAACTTCCTCATCTGACATATTTCTTTTCTTCTTTAAAAAATCCTTAAATTTCTTAGTCTGTGCATCAGCTCTTCTCTTCTCACCTGTAACAATAATTGTAATTGGCTTAATTCCATTTAATTTTTCTAATTCTTGTAATATTTTGTTATGTGAATCAAGTATAATCTGCCATCTTTCATCTGCATCTGTTGGCATATCTGCTTTATCAATATACTCAATATCCTTTACAAACCCGTCTTCTATTGCTTCCTTAAGAGAATATCTGTATATTACATCAGCCAAATATTCATTCGCATCCCCAGTCTTTCCTTTTCTTTTATAAGCTGTACCAGTAAGACCTATAACATATCTAAATTTTATATTTTTCTTTCCTTCATCTTCAATAAAATATTTCCACTGATTACCCTCTGAATAAAATACATGATGCACTTCATCATTTAAAACTAATGTTCTTTCTCCTTTCCCACTCAAACTATCTACTATAGAATTTCTATTTTCTTGAGTTCTATATATTGCATCTCTATTTTCTATTGCTATAGAATTTTCAACAATTGTTTGATCTCCATTAATTATTGATGGTGGAACATATCCTATACCCAAACTTGCATTAAGTTGTTCATTTTCTGCTAAGTTCTTGAATTTAATAGTCAACTCGCTCTCTATTGTAATACTCGGAGCAAGCACCAAAACTTTATCTACCTTCCCCTCTGCCAGCATGCATACAGCAATTGCATACATCACATAGCTTTTTCCAGTTCCTGTGGCAAGATCAATCGTCGCTGATAACATATTAGGCAATCCTAAATCCGATATAAATGCATTCATATTATTGTTATATCGTTCTCTTATAACTTCATTTTTATAAAAATTCTCTTTCGCTAATTCTTCCAATGAATTATATTCTCCAGAATTCATATATCTTAATGCAGCTTCCGTTGCCTCTCTCTGATACGTTCTGTTTTTAAATAATATATCAAAAAATTTTGCATATTTACCTTCATCCCAGACTGCCGGATCAACATTTTTGCTTACATTTAATACTAAATCACTTTCTCTAAAGTCCATATTTTATCCTCCGATTATAGTTCTATATTCATTACCAAATTTGTCTATAAAAATTAACATTGCTTGTTTTTTAATTTTTTCCGTAGGAAATACAATACTATTTTTCACAAAATCATCATGATAATACACTTCATCAACGGAAAAAACCTTAGCATCATAAGAATAATCAACTAACAACATAGAGAATGCTTCAAAGCCAATATATTCATATTTCCCTTTGATTCTTGCTTCTGCACTAAAATTATTTATAATCAGTCTATTATCCTTTACTTCAAACTCTACTTTCGGTGGCCTAATAAAATCAAACCCTACTGCATCTATCGCATTATTAACAGAATCACTATCAGAAGCCTGTATTTGTGCCGTAAAATTATTTGTAAATCTTTCCGTCATTGAATTAGGAATTCTCAAAAAGTAAAATGTAATATTCCACTCACCCTCTCCATCCATCTCATCGCTAGCAAATGCAAATTTTCCTCGTGGTGCTACAATATAAACTTCACTTCCTACACTATTTCCTAATCTATGATATAACTCTTCAATTGTATCCTCTGTTATCAGACCTCCTATTCGTTCTAATTCCTGTGGTGTGAACACCTTAACCAAAGACGCATCTTTCCATCCATCAAATCTAATACCTTTTACTTCTTTTGTAAAAGCTTCTATATCCCATAAAGACATTGCAAACTTCTTCCAATTTTCCTCATCAAAATCATTTAATTTCGAATTATCATACAAGCCAGCATTATAAACCGCAAAATCACTATAATTTTCTATATCAACTATTCTTTTTTGAATTGTATATATAGACAATTTCCCAATATCTATCGTAATCCAATGTCTCCCTAACCTTTCAGCAACTGCTGCTGTCGTCCCTGATCCGCCAAAACAGTCCAAGACTATGTCTCCCTCTTTTGATGATGACAAAATTATTCGCTCCAATAGCTCCTCTGGTTTTTGTGTCGGATAACCATTCTTTTCTTTAGCCATTGGATTAACTGACTGAATATCCCATACAGAATCAACAAGTTTACCATCAACTTTTAATAAAACATCTCCCTTTTTAGGTTTCCTTCCGTTTTCCTTGATAAATCTTTTAACATAACCATCGAACTTTGAATCGTCCTTAGGATACTTAGTACCTGTAATTTCATTATTTTCATTAAAATAGTTCTCCCATCTCTTATAGTTTGCATCATTTTCTGGTTTCCCATCCCTTTGAGGAAAGAAGACTCTTTGCCCCATACTTCTTCCATAAACCAATATTGTATCATGCTTTCTTGGAAAATTATTTTTTGTATTACCTACATATGTCCCATAATGCCAAACTATTTCATTTATAAAATTTCCCTCGCCAAAAATTTCATCCATTAGCACCTTCATATAATGAGACTTATGCCAATCCAGATGAACAAATATAGAACCATCTACTGACATGATTTCTTTCAACAAAATTAATCTCTTTCTAAGCCATTCAAGAAACTCCGCACCTTTCATCTTATCAGAATATGCTTTCTCATCATTTGTAAAATCCTGTTTTGACGCAAACGGAGGATCTATATATATAAGTCTTACGCCTTCTGTTCCATCAGCATTTTTTAACTTTCCAGCCCTTTTCATTTCTATGAGACTTTTTAAAACCTGAAGATTATCTCCAAAAATCAACATATTAGTCCATTCAGATGTAGTTGCACCTGCAAACCTTCTATCTTCTTGCAATGGCGCAGCATAAGTTTGTGCTATTATCTGTTCCTTTGTTTCTTTACCATAGTATGTAAGTTCATACTCCCTTCTTTCTGGCGGAAATAAAACACGCGCAAACTCTGTAGATATTTCTTGTCCATTATTCACTACATTTCTAGCTTCTTCTAAAACTCTTAATAATTGCATCTTTCTTTCTTCATTCATATCAAAACCTCCTTATGCTGTAAATCAAATAATTCATAGCATTATATATTTCTGTAAATTAATTTAATTTTTCTTTGAATTCTACGATATTCATTCGTAATCATTTTCCCACATTTACTATTCTATTATCTAGACTTATATTATCATTATTGATTTTTTCTTTTCTTCAGCCAAATCAGTAAACTTCAAAGCATCAGATATATTGCATTCAAATTTAGCGCATATTTTTCTAATATGGTCAATACAACTATCTCATCATTTGTCATATTAACCATAATTAATACTGCTAATCTTTATCTTCTTAAATTGGCTCTTATTTATTTTTATCAAGCATTAATTTCCATAATTTATTACATGTTACAGCTATATTCCCCTCCGTGCTTTTAAGAATATAATTTAATTATTTTATTATACATTATCACAATTTTGTTGTAAAACACTCTATTTGATTTCTCGAACACTCTTTCAGATTATAAAACAAACTAGCAATAAAATCATCTTCATCTATCCATATTCCACATCCTATCTTTAACCTTTGCCTTATCAATAGCTCTACCAACACTCTCTTCATAAATTCTCTGGAATTCCTCATACATTTCATCTCCATCCAGCTTTATCCCCAGTCGTTTCATTACATCCGAGAACAACCTTATGCTTCCACTTACATCAGCAATATCGAATCCGAATACATCTGCCTTAACTGAATCACTGATATTTTCATAACCGCCAAGCTCTTATATTCTCCTGACAATCCAACCAACTTTGTCCACAGGCTCAGTTTCTTTAGTTTCCACAAATTCACTTTTACCTGTTACATCAGTTGTACTTTCGTCCATTCTTGCCACATTCACATCAGACGAATTATGGACCTCTGGTATTCCTATACCCTCTAAACCAGTCTGTTGTTTTCTCGCACTATCTGTTTGCTCTTTCTGTCTGCCTATTTCATTCTGATTATTATTAGGATTCATTACCTCAACATTTGCATCAGGCTTAACAACTACTGCCACCACTTTCTCAACCGCAGTCTTTTCTTCCATCCCCGGTATCTCAACATCCCTGTCAGCAACAATCTCCTCCTTCCCCGACACTGCATAATAAGCCGTATACAAATCTTCTTTTATAATGTCATCAGCAAGCTGCACCTATCTCTTGATATTCCTTTTCTCCTGCTTCAGCTCGTCCAGTTCTTCCTGCACTTCCACATGCCATATCTGATACTCACGATACTGCTCCTCGTTCTTAATATTCCGTTTCCGACTTGAGCTTTCTCTATATATCTCATGCTGCCTGTCCTCAATCTGCTGAATCTTTTCTTCCTGCTCTCTTATGAAATCCACAAGTTCCACAACACTTTTGATGTCATTATTCACAAGCAGCAGATATTCATCCTGTAACTGATGAAACCTCTTCAAATCCTCTGCATACTTTGCTCCACCAACTACAAAACGCTTCTGTTCTACAACCCTTAATCTGTATAGCTTTGCATAAAACTTCTTATGGAATGGTGACAGCTTCGCCCTGTGCAGCCCCCTGATATCCGACGAATAAAAGTAAGGCTTTGCCATCCAAGGCATATCCACATGATGCCTTAGCATATCTTCTGAAAACATCTCGTCCATTTTTGCAAGCTTATGATAATACCGAAATCCCGGTGCCTGTACCTCCATCCACGCGTCTTTTTTAAATACATATCCAAGTCTTTTCATCAGATATTTAAAATGCTCCACATTTCCGGCTGCATACGCACACATCTTAGCATCACGAAGTATAATATCCTTCATGGACATTTCCTTTTCCCACTTGTCCCTGCTGATATTCTTTGGATTTCTGCTATACTCTGCCGGCATTATGGAAAGTCCAAGCTCATCACAATATTTATTTGTAATTGGCTGCAGATGATTCTTCCAATTGCCTTTAGGTGAATTATACTTCTTGCCGGTTGTCATACTCACACTATTCCAGATCAGATGCCCATGCATATGTTCCCTGTCAGTATGAACTGCATACACCGCCTCATAATCATCACCAAGCACATCCTTTGCAAAGTGCTCCAGCACATACATTGCCTGCTCTGCCGTCACTTTTTCTTCCGGTGAAAATGATATGATCGCATGATAGCCATGCCTTTTACCTGTCTTATGAAATATATTCTTCGTCTCCTCCATCTGCTCAAATGCCGTATCCGGCAGGCAGTTGATACTGCCCACCAGTACACATTCTTCTGTCTTATCCGGATTCTGTATATATTCCAAAGCATTCTTCAGGTGTGATGCCGGATTTCTGCCATCTGACTCCTGTATATTTAAGATCTTTGTAATCGCCATACTTCCAGCACCTCCCCGAATGTTTTCTTTACATCATCCAGACTGTTCTGCAATTTATCAATATCGCTGTAATACAATCTCTCCTGTTAATTGCCAAGCTTTACCGTCTGATTAATATTATTTGCAATACCTGCTATGATACGGATTGCTTTTGCCCTGTCCTCAGGATAACTTGTATCTATGTTGCCGCCCGTCCGGATCAATTCTCTTATATATGCACTTGCTGTCATTCCCGTCCGGTTAAGTGCCACTTTTAGAATATCCATATCTTTCTCCGACAGCTTCACAGATACCTTATGATCTTTCCTGTCAAACTTGTATCTTCGCTTTCCATCACTCATACCATAAATGCGTTCTTCAAAATATTTTCTGCTTACTTTTCCACGGATTACAATATAACCCTTCTTTTCAAGTTCACTGTTAATCTGTCTCATAAGCTTGTATGCCGCTGATCTTGAAATCCCAAGAATCTGCATCACATCTCCTACTTCTAAAAACTTTTCGTTCATGCCCTTTCACCACCTTTCCATTAAAATTTGTTTTGGCGTTTCTCCATACCAGTTCTGCTGATGTCACAACCAGCCTCCTTACCTGAGATAATCTCCTGTAATACCGCCCGCTCCTGCTCTAGGTACTCGGTCCGCTTGGGGGAGTGTCTACATTCGCTCGATTCCTATGAATGTCTTGGCAAATGCCTGTTAGATTTCTGGTACCGCTCATTTAGTTGTTTTTTCAATACCATATCGTATAGATAATTGAATTGATATTATTCTATACCGTGTGGTATTGAATTGTCAAGAAGTTTTTCTAATGTTCTCGTATAGAAAAACTTCCATTTTCATTTTTTCCGTGTTATACTGTCTTTAACAGTCCATCAGGGACAGATAAACGGAGGTGACTACACTATGACAATTGGTGAACGAATAAAGAAAATACGTGTATTCCGTAAAATGACAATGGATGAGCTGGGCGGTGCACTTGGCTTTGAAGGCAAAAATATGTCTGTCCGCATATCCCAGTATGAAACCGGTGCCCGCATTCCCGGTGAAGATATGATTCTAAAGCTTGCTGATGCTTTGCGCTGCAATTACAAGGCAATCTCTGATTACAGCCTTGGTGCTGCTGAAGATATCATTGAAACACTTTTCTGGCTTGAAGAAAGTGCCACATCTCTCCCGGCACGTGGAAAAGGTACAAGATTCCCAGAGTACACAGCTCCCGGCAACCTGATTCATCTGACTGCAATGACACCTGCAAAATCTTCCGAGGCTGCCAGACCAACTTACAACGAAGATGATTATGACAGTACAGGCTCACCTGTCGCATTAACTTTTGAATATGGATTGGTAAATGATTTCCTTTCGGAATGGTGTGAAATGAAAACGAAATTAAATAATGGAGAGATTTCTCCTAATGAATATTTTGAGTGGAAAATAACATGGCCTCAGGCGTAAATGAAACTATTCACGCACAGCTCACTTTAGTACCATTTTAGTACCACAAGACAAAAAACAAGCTCGCAAATGCCCATTTTACTAGGCTTTGCGAGCTTTTGAAAATTATTCAAACTCTACAAAGACTAACGCTTTTTGTTTAGGAATTATTCTCTGTAA
>ERZ791830.92-NODE-92-length-119990-cov-9.952941_pt1 | contig 119990 bp, 154 predicted proteins | sample MGYA00509945_ERZ791830 | MGnify/ENA primary metagenome ERZ791830 (study PRJEB30046, sample SAMN00792021) | human gut metagenome | study: EMG produced TPA metagenomics assembly of the A metagenome-wide association study of gut microbiota in type 2...
GCTTTGACGATTGGTTTGCAGCGGTCTGAGGGAGGGAACATCTATGGCATCTATTCTCAGGCGCGGAGATTCCTACTCCGTTCGTTTCAAATACAAAGACCATGCTGGCCGGATCTGTGAAGGCTGGGAGAGCTTCAAAACCAAGAAGGAAGCACAAGACCGCAAGATCTCGGTAGAGAAAGAACTCTTGGACGGTACGTTCCTCATACCCGATGCAATGACGGTAGCGGAAATGCTGTACAAGTGGCTTCCCATCCAGTCCAGCAAGCACAAGTGGGCACCCAAAACCTACACCCACACGGTAGCCATGATCCAGAATCTTGTCGTGCCCTATCTCGGCAAGAAGCAGATTCAGAAGGTTCAGACGTATGACCTTGAACAGTTCTACGCCACTTTGAGCCGGACACCGCGCGGACTGTATAAGCAGGGTGTCAAGCAAACGCTCACCGACAAACAGAAGCGGCAGTTTCTGACGGGTGCTTCCATCCGGGAAGTCCATGCCATGCTCAAGACTGCTTTTTCCTATGCCGTTGAGTGGGGTCTGCTCCTCAAGTCACCGATTCCGAGAGAAGCCCCGAAATCGACCTCGGAGGAACGTGCCATCTGGGACGAAAAGACCATGCTTGCTGCGTTGCAGACCATGACCGACCCTACGCTCCACCTTGCTGTTCATCTGAGCATGATCCTCTCGCTGCGTGTCGGAGAGATCCTTGGCTTGCAGCCGGGAGACATCGACTTCGATGCAGCGGATGGACGTGGGACCATCACGGTTGGCAGGAGCTTACAGCGCACCGAAAAGGCTGCACTGGAAAAGACCGACCCGAATCAGATCTACCACATCTTCCCCGACCAGCGTGAGGGCAGCAGCTCCGCACTGGTGCTGAAGAAGCCGAAAACCAAGAAATCCAGCCGCACCCTTTATCTGACGAGACCCTTGAAGGAAGAGTTGCTGGCTTGGCTGGAAAAGCTCCGGCAGGACGAGCTTGCCATGGATGGCAGGTATCGCAACTGTGGCCAGCTTTTCCGCTTGCCCAACGGTATGCCTGTTGCCCCGGAAGCCCTTTCTAAATGGTACCGCACTTGGCGTGCGGAGCACCCGGAGTTTGAGAAGATCGTGTTCCACGGTCTGCGCCACTCCAGTGCTACTTACCAGTTGATCGAATCCGGCGGCAACATTAAAGCCGTGCAGGGCAACACCGGTCACGCCACCACCGGCATCCTGATGGACACCTACGCCCACACGCAGGACAAGCCCCGGTTGGAGCTGGCTGAGAAGCTGGAAGCAGACTTCTATTCACAGGACATCGGTTCCCCCAAATCCGGCTCTGTGCCGGTAAAAGAAAATCTGCCGGACAGCATCCAGATCACCCCGGAAGGGATGCTGAAAGTTGTCCGACAGATGAACCCCGAGCAGCGGCGTGAGTTCACCCGCCTGCTGTTCGCCTGAAAAAAGTATGGAAAAAACGCTCACGATGCACAGGATGCAGACAATGCAAGGAAAAACACGGCTTTCCCGCCGGTGTGCAAAAAGTGTGCAAAGGTGTGCAGAACCCCAGAAAACGGAAAATCCCACGAGGAATCTTGCGATTCTTCGTGGGATTTTGGTGCGCTCGAGGGAACTCGAATCCCTGGCCCTCTGATTAAAAGTTTTCTGCTCTACCAACTGAGCTACGATCGCATATAAAAGTCGGCTTACGCACCCTCGCGAGTTGGCATCATCACCGATAATCAAGGCTGCCATTGTAATAGTAACAGCCCCTAAAAGGCTAATCCTTTGTTCTGCGCAATTTAAGAATCACTTACTTGGCAGGTCAGCGAGGAATTGAACCTCGAACATGTGGTTTTGGAGACCACAGCTCTACCAATTGAGCTACTGGCCCATAATGACTGGCTTGTTTGAAGGCGTCCCTTCATTGGAACCAGTTAATTACAATTCCTGCGCAACGAATTGATATAAAGGCATTCCCTTTTAACAATTTAATCCATACTATTTTGAGCTCGCGTATAGTTACGCTTTTTGATTTTTTGCCTCTTTACGGACTCGAACCGCCCCTATGGTTTCCCATTGTTCTCCCTACTAAACTAGAGAGGCTTATAAAATGCCTACTTGTTCCAAAAGGAACTTTCGGTCTTGTCGTGGCTGGACTCGAACCAGCGGCAATAGGCAGTATCCCACCCTGCTCTACCATCGTCTGAGCTACACGACCATATAATACTGTTTTTAAGTTGGTGAGACTCACGCACAGTTGCGTTCGGAATGCGGATCTTACATCGTCAGGGCACGCAGTTTGACCAAGCTTGCTACATCGACCCCTGATCAGGAGTGTGACTGCCTCGCTAATCCTGTTGCAAATTTCATTGATAACATCATCTTGGTGAGAATTCATGTTGATTTTTCGCCCTTGGATTGCGACCTTTTATGGAGAATTTCGACCAAACTCAATTATCAAATCAACTTGCACATTGGTGGTCCCGGCCTGACTCGAACAGACGACACGGGGATTTTCAGTCCCCTGCTCTACCGACTGAGCTACAGAACCATAAAGAGGTCCTAACCTGATTCGAACAGATGACATAGAGATTAACAGTCTCTCGTTCTAACCAACTGAACTATAGGACCATAAGCGATTCGGATGGGGATTGAACCCACGACCCCTAGCGTGACAGGCTAGTGCTCTATCCTTCTGAGCTACCGAACCATATAAACGGCAGGTATTGTTACGCCCCTGCCAAGGCGCTCACCATCTACCAGCCATGTGGTAAACGACGGGACTTATGCAATTGATCCACAAACCATAGCCCATGGATTTTATAAACCTTTGACCTGTATTCTTTGTTCTTTGACCTTTAGCTAGAAGTTTAAGCTTTGAACTTTCAACCTTTAACCTTTAATCATAAACTTTAAGCTTTCCAAGATGTTTATATAATTTTTTTAGAATGACGGATTCGAACCATCGTTTCAAGCTTGGCGAGCTCGTGTCTTAACCTCTTGACTAATTCTAAACCCAAGTATTATCCAATATTTTACTTAGTTCATCTTGTTGGCTTATGAGGCCAGCTTTCTATATATGGCTATTAGCTTTTTTATTATTTAACTTCGTTCAAGCAAGCCGCCATAAGCAAAGAACGAACAATTGCAGTTTGTCGTTTTCGATAGACAGTGAATATGTTTTGCTAAATAGGTATTAGTATTCGATGGTGATCTCAGTTGTAGCATTCGACGCAGATAGAACCGCATCAACCTCAGCCTTGAACTTATCGATCTTGGCGGCGAGTTCATCCTTGGCCTTCTTGATGTCAATACCATCAATCAGAACCATAGTTTCGCGCTCAATATAACTGTCACGTGCGTCTCGAATAGCCTCAGGGTCCATGTTGCTCTTTTCAGAAGCAGATGCAAGGCCCTTAGTGTAATCATCCGCACGATCGCTCAGACGGGCATTGGTCATTTCGATTGTAGCAATGGCGCTGGAATACTGACGCTCCATCATGGCGAGCAGCTCACGCTTGAACTCGATACCATGCTGATTCATATAGATAGCCTCCGCAACAGTATAGACAACACCATCAATGGTCACATGAGTCTCTGCATTGGACTTGGAGATCGCACGCTTGATCGCATCGTGACGAGCAATCAGATCCTTGATGGAATCCAGAGAACTCTGTGCATCCTTCTTGTAATCCTCAATAGGCACACCGTTCAGTTTCTTCATGCTCTGCTTAGCAGCCGCACAGAACTTAGCCTCAGAAATCGCCTTGAGGATTCGATTTTCCAGAACCTTGATCTCCGCCAGACCACGATGGATTGTCATAGTTTCAGTAGTCATAATCATTCTCCTTATGTAATTTATAATCTTTGACTGCGGTTGCCCGCTGTTCTAATGGTGCTGGAGACAGGGCTTGAACCTGCAACCTGAAAATTACAAATTTCCTGCGCTGCCATTGCGCCACTCCAGCATAGAAAGGTGGATTCGCTCCACCGATGAAACAGATCAAACATTCGCTGTTCGACTGATTTCGTATTTGTTTGTTCGATACTCTGCAAATAGTTTGCAAATTCTTTCTGATATGTAAGCACCTGCTGATGCGTCTGATTGGTATATCTTCCGTTTTGCAGATACTTTTTATATTTTCCTGCTCCAATTTGATATCGAAGCAGCGCAGATGAATCATTGTCGGTATATTCTTTGTGATAGGCCAAAAGCTGAATCCCACATCGAATACCAGTTCGATCATCTAAGAGTTCGTTCATTGAATTGATCCCAAGTGTTTTATGCAGATAATCAAAATTTACTTCGTTTACCTGCATCAGACCGTAGTCCACTGTACCATTTGAATTCACATGGGTTTGCCCACTCTGGAACCGACTTTCATTGTAGATTACGCCAAGCACCAGAGATTGATCGACGTTGTACTCTTCACATACTGTCTTGGTATACGTTTTTAGATCGTCGTTCCACGCCTGATAGATTTCAACTGGACCAGCCGCATTGGCCGGAATAAGATTCGTCAAAATGTAACAGGCGGTAACGACAACGGTTACAATCAGTTTCTTCACGATTGCTCTCCTTCTCGTTTTATCTGTGTACATATTACTTTATTAGCCAAAAAGATTTGGGGCATTATCGCCCCATTTCTTTTATAGTTTGTTAGATTTCGCGAGCATCAGCAAATATGTCTGATAATCAAATCCGTAACGATATTCATTATTCTTAAATTTTGTGGCAACATAGCTATCGCCATATTCTTCACTGTCTTTTAAGATACAATGAAATCCTTGGAGCTTTTTTATCGTGTTCAATTTGATACGAATATTTTTATACGGCGAAGTTATTGGAAGAAGTTCGGCAGCGTCCTCTTCTTTTTTGTAGATTTTAAAGAAGAATTGGCTGTTCACTGGGATATCTACTTCGTTTTTCCGATTACTCCTCAACAGGTAGATGCTGTCATTGTAAGTTTGCTCCTGACGCTTTTTAGTTCCGCCTGTCTTAAAAGTAGTAATATATTTTGCTCGTAAAATCAAGTCAAACGCGATTGGATTATCGATATATTGCTGACATACGGATTGGTCTTCATCGACGACATCAATTCTCTTGATCGTAAAGATCTCGTCTGACTTAAATCCGTAATACAACAAACAGCACGCAGCTGCTTGCATTGCGAACACATCGCTGGAAAATAATTCTTTAATATAAGAAAAGAAATCGTCCGGAGTTCTAAACACATAATCAAGTTCAACAACGCTCTCACAATCAACATCCTTGATCGTATTGATCGTTTTGTTGATCCTTTCCCCGCGTATGTCTAAAGTTTTTGTGTCTTTGTCTGAACCGTTTCTTTTGAAATTTGTCTTAAACCTTTTTAAGAACGGATGAAACTGGTAAGTGTCTGCCGAAATATATCCGCTGTTGTAAGACCATGACAGATAACTTCTCAGAATTGCATTATCGAACCGGCTGCCACAGTCAGATCGATTGATAAAACAATTCGAGTAAATATCCTGTATCATATCTTGATCTGTTTCAGGATTGATCTCGCAGAAGTCCTTGTTGTAATGGGACTCTATTTGCCCTAGCTTGTTAAAGATAGCTCTCGTTTTCACGAAGTAGTTATGATTATAAATATAGCTAGTCGCGTTTTCTGGATCTACGATAGGATTGCCCAACTCGTCTTTTTTCGTTGCATAACTAACGATAAACGCTTGTTTCCGTTCTGTGTTGTAAAATTTGTTTGCCATATCAGCAATCTCCTTACATAGCGCCACCAGTATTCAAGACATTCCTGAACTTATTTTACACTATGTAAGGGGATTTTGCAATGATGTTTAAGCGATTGAAGTCCCCGTAGGCTGGAAGGCCATGGAGAGCATCGGACATTGAACGACCATTGCGTTTGCCGCACGTTTCCAATTTTCATCTGTAAAGACTCCAATTGGCTCACTTAGCTGAGAATTAAAAAGAGTGTCACGCGCTTCGATGACAAGAGTAGAATCCTGAATCAAGCCAGAGACTTCACCAACATCATAATTAACATGAACAGGATTGAACTTGGCTCTCCGTTTTGTTGTGAACGGAATCACCTCGCACTGCCCTGCATTCTTATTATAGATGTTGTTGCTCACGACCAGGTACGGATGTACGCCGGTATACTTGTGAACGCCGCCGTCGGTTTTCTTTTCCACATAACCGTAGCGGATCTCGCCAATCTTCGGGACACTTGAGCCAGCCTTAAACATAATTATGACCTCCTTGCTGACCATCTTGATTTGTTTGTGTCCTTATTATACCACCATCGAAGTAATTTGTAAACAGATAATGCAAAAATTTTTTATATTTCGATCACTTTTCGAGCATCATCTTGATTCCGTACTTCCCGTCGTCCATTTTTACCCGAACTACTTCATACGATAGGCAGTTCGACGCCTCGCACAAAAACTCATTCCCATTCAGACAGCAAAATACGCTCTGAACTTTTGAATAAGGTGGAAGTGAGACCTCTGCCACAATGGAATAGATGTCCCCTCTCTTTAGAAGGCGAAAAGCACTGACATCAAGTCTCGCGCAAACCATTGTATCTTCGTTTTGATTTGACGCAAATCGAACGGTGTCAAACGACTGCATGTGCTCAAATAACTCCTGGGCAGTGTAAGTAACTTGCATTTTGCCCCTCCAAAATAACTCCCAAATCACAATAACATCTTTTTGTTTTAGTTCGGTTGTTATTTTACCATATTATATGTTGAGAATCAACCCTTTTGTTGAACCTTTGGTTGTTATTTCAGAACTGCAGTTCTTAGACTCTTTCGGACCTCCATAGCTTTTTCATATTGATCGATTGCTTCTTCGAGCGCTTCTTCTAATTCACAAAGCGCGTCTTCTTCTGCTTCCCATTTGTCGTGAGTCTCGCCATCGGAGTCTGGTTCTTCTCGAAGTTTGGAGTGATTTGCTTCAACAGTTCTAAGGACACCCACTAATGCTTCATATGCTTTCATAAAATCGCCCCTTTTATTACCGCAGCTTTCTCGTATACGCTTCGGACGTTCTTTTCTGGCTCTCGTAGAAGGTAACGCCGGTAACATCATCCACGACCAGATCATCATAAGGAATGCCCTTTTTGTTCAGGTGGTCAATGAACCAGCGCTTTTTCAGATAGCACCACGGGGTTCTGCTGAGATTACCGTAACTCGATGCAGGCCGCTCACATGCGTTGTAGGTCTTGCCGCAGATGCTCCACCACTCTTTACGTACTCGCTCACGCATTTGTAGGACTTCAGAGGTGCCATGGAGGCCGTGCTCCTCGCCATACTGATAGTCTGCCTTCTTGATTTTTGCGTTCTGTCCCGCGCTGACTGCACCAGCCGCGCCAAGACCAAACAAACCTAAAACAAATGAAATTGCTCCACTCATAATACTTAATCTCCTTTTTTAATTTCAAATAGATCTCGACGAATCCTTGGCGTATATGTACGATTATCTAAAGCTGCCAATGCTTTTTGTAACTTATTAGAACCCCAATCGCCTGGTTCGAATTTTAATACCAAATCGATCAGCGTCATCATGTCCTTACATTCGCGGCGCTTTAATCGTGCTTTCTTAAATTCGTTCTCAAGATAACATCGCTGAACTGCGTTTGCGTTGATAAACTCGATCGCATGAGAGATATCCTCCAGAGAATCCGATGCTTCTGTTAGCTCGTTGTATTTTTTTGAATAGAGATCTTTTAGAGACCCAAGAATCTGATCGATCATTATGAGATGATTTTTAAGCTGTGTCAGCTCCTCGGACTCCGCTGTTTTGCCTCTAACGGGTTCAAGCTGTTGTTTTTCTGGAGGAGGAAGCTGTTTTGCTTCTACCTTTTTCGGTCGGTATCCTTTTTGGTTGTAACTTTTATTGAGACTGCTCAAAAATTCCAACGCATGAGTTTCGGTTGGATACTTCGTCGCAAGATCAAAATCATATGTAACGACGATTTTCCCACCTCTCATTCTTGAGATATACCCTTTCCCGTCGGTGAGTACATAGCTCACTCTATCACCTTCCTACCTTATTATAATAGGGGCCTGTAGATCAATGTTCTCGTAGCACCACAGACTGTCCTTTCTTCAATACCCAGCAGTTCTTACCGGTATACGCACAATCCTCACAATGACCGCCGCATTCATTTGCATTCGCCGGAGCATCACAGACCCCATTTTTGAACGAAACATAGGCAACTGGTAAATTATAGGTGTTGTCCATATTATACCCCGGCCATTCTGAAAACAAAATATGTAAATTGCTGGGAATTTTCTTTTTCGCTCCCAAATACTGGTTAACGATTTTATACTGCTTTGTGAACGCCAGGAAGTGAGTGTGCGGCAATTTACGAGCGACACGGCACATCATCGCGAGATAGTCCTGACTAATAATGTCTCCACTGACATGCCACCTAAAATAAAAAGACCCGTAAGCCGCAGCAATTGCTTGCTGTTCGAAGCTGTCAGGGTCTGTCAACCAAAGATTCAGGTTGTTTTCGTATGCGTCTCGTACTGTTCGTCGCCAATCGAAATGGCCAACATAGCACTTCTTCGCACAGGGCACGTCAGGCGCACAAGTAACCACTCGCGGCATAGAGATGGACTTCACGTTGCCCATCTTGCTGTTTGCGTTCGACACTGACAGCTTCAACATATTCAATTTTCACACCCTCATTGTTGGAGGGCGCACTCCTTCCTTATTATAATAGCACTGTATTAGTCCAATAAATTACGCTTCTAAAATTGGTTCATCTGGCATTAGTGGCGCAAATTTCGCTTCCATGTCCAGATCGTAATGATATGGGATGCCAAGACGATCTAATTCTTCTTTGAAAATTTCAGCCAATTCATCCGGTGTATAGTCTTCGATTTTCATTTTATACCACCTTTAGCGCCTGCTCATTGATAGTCATAACTAACTCATTAACCAACTTCATATTAACGTGGTCTGGCAAGCTTGAATTTTTGCAAGCAGTTTTCATTCTAGCTTCATAGACCGGAAGTACATAAGCTCGCCATTCTAAATAATCGTATTCGCCAAATCTAAATTTTTGCAACAGATCAATGTCATTGCTGCGATATGTAATGATTTCGCCCTTTTCAAACAGATCAAACGCCATGAGATACAATCTATTTGCATTCATAACCAACTTGTTTAGCGTTTTACGAGCCTTTTCGATATCGATCTCCCCATAACGACCACCCTGCATATCAATATATAATCTACCGGACTTATTGATCAAATCGTTTACAAATCCGCCGAATGGTTTGATAGCATCTTTTGACAAAAACATTTTTTTATTTTCCATAAGCAGCCTAGTTGTTGGACTGTAGCTGATAACAAGGTCGTCACTATTTCCAAACAACTCCAACACATTAGGATTTCCGTTTGATAACAGCTTCACGATTTTGTTAAAGCTAAACACCGTTGTGTCAGTTGTCGTATCTACATGATGCTCAAACTCACTAAGGCCAAGCAGATCTTCTCTAGAGTTCAACGCTACACCGCGAATGTCAACGTCTGATCCTTTCACGTTAGTTCCGTAAGCATGACTGCCGCCAATAGTTAGAAACATCAAATGCTTACCAAGATGCGGATTTGTGCGCAGAAAATCATACGGTTCGCTATCAATGATGCTCTGTAATTCTTCTCGTGTCATTTTTACCACCTCTTTACGCTTTAGATTATTAACATCACAGCAATAAAACAAAATGCCCATATCGGAACAATTAACCATGCCCAATCAAGGCAAAAATCAATAAATCGAGATAATGATCTCAAAATATAGTTCATCATAACCCTGTTTGCACCGTATCAAATTCGATCGTCTCTCCTGTTTCTTTATTGACACCATGCCCTACCACATGAACGATATAAGCCGGCCAGCCCTCTTTGTTTTCATCAATGGCGATACGAACAGTACCTTTGAAATTTTTGATCCAAGTTGCACACCAAGGCTTTTCAAGATGATCATTGTATTTTGGATTAAACTTTAAGACGGAGGCCAAATCAGCCACACATACCATACCGGCATCTGCGCAGAATTCGCCCAGTTTAACCTTCGTTTCGGGTATGAATGTAGTACAACCCCAATCACCGTAGTAAGTATCGGACTCTATTCCAATGATGCCATAACTTCTGATATCGCAACATTCAAATTTTCTCCGCTCGTCATTGGGCATATTATGAGACAGATAACATGGATCTGTAATGATAATATCGCCGTTGAAATCCATAACTTTGTCTTCGGCCTCTTCAACTGACACTGTGCCGTACTCCAGATACTTATAATATTGCCCTAGATTTTTATGAAAATGAGCGTAATACTTTGCCGCAGCAGGAATAAACGCCTCTTTATCTTTGAAATAAAAATCAAGGAAATCTTCATCTGTATATGTGAAAAGCATGTGGATATCAACCGTTTTCACAGGACTTCCCTCTCTGATAGATGCTTCAATATTAGCGATTTCTGGCCAGAGATTATATTTCTTCAAGCGAACATCCCGATACTCTTCAGGGATTGCATACCATTCATCGAGAAGTCTCTGTGGATAATTTTTAAACTTCTCAGCCAGCCGTTTCTTTTCTTGTTCAACCCATTCGTGTGTCATATTTATTCTCCAATCAGATTCGAATTCGTTGAATTCCAAATTTCTTGAGATGTATTTTCGCCATCATCCGACAATTTATCGATCCAGGCATTGAGCACTTCACGGTACACTGTCATATTCGGACAAAAATGACTGTTGGTAAATACCGGCATATCGTCATTACACAGGATTCTCATGATGGCAGCGCACACAGCGGCGGATCTCGATACGCCAGCAGCACAATTTACGCAGAACCAATCGGTCTTATCTGCTTCGTGGTTATCCAAGACAAATTTCACAATATTCCTAGCTTGAACATCCGTAATACATGTACCTTCCAGATCAGTAGTGCAATCATCAAACTTCAATGGAAGGAATGTGATGTTGCCTTCACACTTATGAAAATCAATATGATGGCCATTAGCTTCAGTAATTGAGATAAACCGAATCCGTTCAAAATGTGGCTGTCGGATAAAGTCTTCTGCTTCGTCAGCGCTCATCACAGAAAATTTCCATTTGCCACGATACATTGTAATCATAAAACCCACCTCAAGTAATCAGTTCGTAAATCTGCCCAAAGTAGCGACAAAACTGCAAACCATCAAGCGTCTTAATCGCCGAATCAAGAGCAAAGAAGTGCACCTCGGTAGGATCAAATAAAAGCTGTTTGATATTTTTCACATCAATATCGTCATCTTCATATCCAGAGTCCGCCCTTTCTTGTCTGAATTCTTCATCGGAAACATATGTAAACATTACTTCGTTATATACTTTTTCCTCGTCAAAATCGATCGTCAGATCCCCTTCCTACCAATACTCCAGCTCTCCCATACCGTCGTCCGTGATTGCAATCAAACCATAATTTCTGTTGATATCATCCTTAAATGTTTCATTCGGATATTTTGTCTCGAACGCTTTTCGGTCGCGAATATTCACTCCACCGCCGCATTCCTCAAGCTGTCTTGTAATGCGAAGAATAAGTTCGTCCTTGCTAGTGGCATCGAACCAGTTCACATTATCGATAATATCTTTTGCTTCCTGAAGAGCGCTTGTGGTATATGCGGACCAATGATAATAAATCTTGGCGATATCCTCGTCAAACGCATGAATCGTAATAACCAGCCGCTGTCCCATTATTTTAACTCTCCTTTTTTATATAGACGATATTTATACGATCTTGTCCTTCTAGCACTGGCAGCATGTTCTTCTTTGCTCGGTTTGTAATCTCTCCAGTGCAGTTTAATATATTCGTCATTTTTTCGTTTTGCTTCTTGATCAACAATCAGCGCAATCGTTTTGTGGCTTACATTATATTCTCTTGCAAGACCACGAAGAGAATACGTTCCCGTTTGATATTTACGAAGTATTTCTATCTTTTTCTCAGAAGTCAATTTCACACGACGATCTTGAATTTCAGACAAACGTATATTTTGCCACTTGCTTGCCAATCAATCATCCTCCGACTCCGCGAACGCTGATTCAAACTCATCCTCATAGCTTTCGAGCTCTCCGTTATCATATTTTGCCAGAGCCTGCTGCATTGCATCATCTGTATCTTTTGCATCCTTGATATGTACTTCGTAATAGCGATTTGCTGTAATATATACTGTGTATCCCATCTTGCCATCTCCTTTTAACAATGGCAGAGCAACCACGAAACCAGATTATCATGCTTGAACCAGCCCGCCGGGAACCCGCGCCAGTTGTTTTTATCCGTCCAGCTCCTGGATTTCATTTGGCCGATTTGCTGAAGCTCTACTGAAAGACGCATCATGAATTTCTTGCAGTCCGCTTTATTCCTCATTACTGTCTGCATTACAAGAGTATCCTGTAGTTTACCATCGACTACCTCACAGATCGCACATGGACAGTTGCGACAGTTCTTTTCAACACACATCAAACAAGGTGACATTGTAATTCCTCCTTACACCCCATCAATGTGACTTGCCATCATGTCCGCCGTATGTGTCCAGAGTACATTTGGATATTTTGAAATGGCATTGCCGTAATATTTCCACTCGTTCGTATCGGTTTCATAGGCCCCCATATGCCAACGGATACAAGCAATCTCTTCTTCGGTTAAAGTGATACAACTCGCCAGCATACAAATAGACTTCTCACCATGGTGACTATAAATAGAGTCCATTCGATATTTGTACTGATAGCCGTCTGTCTTGCCGATCAATTCATACTGATCCGTTTTACAAACATCATGCAGCAAACCAACAATGACAGGAGAACCGGGACGACTCCATTTCAAATCGAGCTGTTTTGTCAGCTGTACCAAATTCTTTGCGACTGCCAGACTATGTTCAGCAAGGCCGCCTGGATAATTTCCATGATACTTAGTAGATGCCGGAGCACCCCAAAATCCATGTTCATTCAAAAAATGCTTCACGACAGCTGCTTCATCTGGAGTAAAAGACTCGTCTAACATACTATACGCTTCATTCTTGGTTGTGATTTGTTTTTCCATAATGGGACTATCTTTAATTGTCAGTTCCAAAGCTTTTTCATCTCCTTTCAGTTCAGCAACGTCGACCTTTAATGCGTTTGCGATTTTACACAATGTTTCAGGTCGAGGATTCCGAAGCCCATTTTCCCACTGACCGATAGCTGCACCGGTTAGGCCAAGGAGATTTCCAAGTCCTTTCTGTGAAAGCATACGGCTTTTTCTTACTTTTTGAATTCTGTCACCCGTAGTCATTTACACTGCTCCAATCATTAAAGCTTCCTTTGAAATCCTGTAGACATCCGAACTCATGTCCGTGCTTGGGTCTGCCCAAACAGAAATCTCTGCACTGTTGTCTTCCTTCATAATGCGGCCTTCTGTCAAATCGATAATCTCTCCATCATTTCGCTCTAAAGCGACAGCAGCGTAGTAGTCTTGTTCTGTATCGCCAAGCTCGACCATAAGATTGCCAATCGGCGTTTTGATTTTCATTACATTACTGGCCATAATTACACCTCTTTTATAAATGATAAATCTGCCAGATATCCTTGTAATCATAACCAACAACAAACATTGTTGTGTCGTCTCCATCTACGTGCGGTTCACGATCCTCATCTTCTTTATCTTCTGTCCATGTTTTATAGTAATCCCAATACGCGCGTTGAACGCATTTCTGCATTTCCTTTTGTGCTGCATCGAAACTTTCAAACTGATTCACGTTGGCGACATAAGCCGAAGTTGTTTGGCTCTCATAAATATTGATAAGTAAAAACATATTGCACACCTCCAACTAAATTATTCTGGCAGCGGTTATGTCCACCCTAGTACCGCCAATCACCTAGCATATATTTTTTACTTCAGAATCTCTTCAATCTTGTCAACCAAAGTCCAATACTCCATGCCATAAAGACAAGCTTCGTTGCCGCCCTCGTGACGTTCGGCTTGTTCGTCAGAATCTTCGCATGGAACTTCGATTCCCTTCTGATACAGAAGGTCGTCAAAGAGATCAACGATTCGTGTGGCAAGTTCTCTTTTCTTGTCCATATGATTTACTCCTCTACTTCGCAATAGGTTGCCTTCCAATCTTCCGTCCAGCCAATTTTATCTTCGGACAGCTCTTCTGCAATTTTCATAGCGGCCTCTTTGGAATCGGCTTCAACATCCACGCAGCCTGTGCGCTCTACATTTACAGTGTATTTCATACCTTACACCTCAATATCAATGTCAATATCAAAAGAAGCAGTCCCGTCTTCGTTCTCCCGATAATTCATTTCAGCGAGAGCATCGTTACAAGCTTTCAACTTCCTTTGTATTTCCTCTACGTTTGGATGTCTTAGAAGATGCTGAAATCGTCTCGCTTCATCGGCATCCAAAATAATATCGCTATTGACGTAGTGCATTTTATTCCTCGTTTACGATTTCAATCTGACACATCTTCATTGCGGCAAGCGCATTCTTGTGGGACTCAGGAGTAACACCGGCGCAGCAACTCGCATCCACGATGATAGGAATCTCAGGTAGGGCTGCCTTAAGCAGAAGCGCATTCGAGATGACACAGATGTCTGTGCAGAGGCCGACCAATGTAATGGAATTGATCTCAAAAACAGTACCTTCCTGAAATGACTGAAGCTCGTCCATCAATTCGATCGATCCGAATGTGCTCTTCTCGTACTCATCCGATTCAAACAGCTCAGTGGGCTTGTAATGAGCATTGGCAACTTCATTAACGAGCTGCCAGCCACCAGTTCCATAGATACAATGCGGAATCGGAAGATGTTTGCCTTCTTGAGTATCCAAATAATTCTTACGATGAGTATCTCTGGTATACAAAACCTCACCCTTCCATCCCTCGATCTTCTTCACAACCTTTGGCACAATTGCCTGAGCTTCAGGAGTGCCAAGAGCGCCGGTCACAAAATCGTTTTGCATATCAACAACAATCAAGATGTCAACTTTTCCCTTTTCCATTTAATTCACTCCAGTCATAAAAAATATAATCGTAAATCCAATTTGGAGAATGTGAAGAATTTGATCTGTAAACAAACTGATTCCTAATTTGTTTGCTTTTTCATTGTCTATCTCGGCATGAATTTCTGTATTTATCGCAAGCAGCCCAGTCCACCATATCAATCCATGATATAAACCGGATTCTTTCCATGCCCACATAGAATATACAAGTAGCGGAAGCATCACAGTGAACGACCATTGAAAAGCATGTTCGTATAAAGCAATCTTCCAATCGTTTTTGTATAAATCCTGCGGATAGTTTTCTTCCCACCATTTCTTCTGTTTGAATTGCGCCAGAATTCCTTGTGTATGATAATCATCATAAATATGAAGCCATATCATACTTAAAAACAGCACAATCCAAATCATTAGGCCCACCAGTCAGGCAGGTTCGGATTATACGCCGGCATTGGAAGCTGCTTGAATGTGTTTGCGTCATGCATCCGATCAATTTTGCCTGCAGTCTCAGTATCACCCCCGAAATCGCCAGTACGGATGCACTTGTCAAGGAAATCATAGGTAAAGCCGAAATTGTCCTCGTCAGTCTTACCGGTCAGTCCATCTGCAGGCGCTTTCTCGATAAACTTTTCAGGGAGACCCAGTTCACGACCGACAGCCTTCACCTCGGTGACAGTTAACCTGCCAAGAGGACTGAACTGACCTGCACCATCTCCAAACAGTGTAGCCCATCCGACATAGTTCTCCGAATAATTGCAAGTATTAGCAACTCGCCCATTCATACTCTGAGACACCATGAACAGAGTTGCCATACGGATTCGTGCCGGCAGATTCACACGAGCCTGCTTGGAATCACACAGCCCGGCTGCCCGTCCATTGGTCAGCAGCGTATTCACAGCCTCTGCGATATTGATCTCGAAGGACTTGATACCTAGATGAGTGACTAGTTCCCGCGCCACATCGATATCGCTCTGAGCACCCTGCGGCATCAGAACGCCGATCACACGGCCATTGCCCAGCGCTTCACAGCACAGAGCAGCCACGATACTGGAATCCTTGCCACCAGAGATGCCGATCACCGCGTTGCAATCAGGGCCATTCTTACGGAAATAGTTCCGAATCCACTCGACGATTTCACCCTTTGTCTTTGCTGCGTCAAATTCATACTTACGCATATTACTTCTCCTCCAATCTCCATAATTCAACATCGACGTCTTGAAATGTAACGTCAATGATCTTCTTGACCGTCTCCCAATCAGCACCACCACGAACGCAGCCAATTTTGTACGGCATAGCGACCTTGAGACCCTTTCTTCTTGCTTTTGTTGCAACGGTAGATAAAGCGTGTTGTAATGCGGCAATATCGGTATATTGTTTTCCATCGTATCCATAATTGTCTTGTGCAAAACAATTAACGATACAACGATCATCAGACACCTTCACGAATTGAGCCGTACCCAAGAGAGTATGGTTGTGGTTTGTAATTGCGTTATAGCATCTGTCCAAATATGCGTAATACACTTCTGGATAACGCTCGCGAACTTCTTTGGCAAAACCTGACCCCATAACGCTTCGACAATTCACCTGATGACAGATAATGTCGGCATCGGAATCAAATACATTGCCATCTTTGATAATTACGGCCATGAACTCACCTCTTATCTAAATTTTTAATTGCAAAATACTGTGCTGCTCTCGGACTATTTAGATTGAATTTTTCGAAAGCAGGATTCACAACTATAACATTGCCATACCCATATTTTCTGAAAAATCCATTTTGAATAAGCTTTCTAGCTTCATTTCGATACTCACACGCAACTGCTTTACCATCAACAATGAAGTATAACAGCTCTGGTTCGCCCATCCACGTTCTTGAACCGCTCATTAGAACTTCCCTTCCCACAGTCGGTCGCGGACTTCCTTCAGACTATACTCCTTGACCATGGCGCTATTGCGGAAAACGGTCTGCAGAAGATTTCCATCAGAATGCGCGGCATGATTCATCAGACCATCTGTGCAAATCAGCTTCCCAGAATCATCCTTGGTGACATAGCACATACCCTTCAGACTTTTCTTGAAGTGATCCGTATCGGTCTTTGGATCTTTGAAAATCTGAATCTCCTTACCGTTGACCACACCATAAGTTGCCTTGACTGCCATGCCGAACGTATCACGAGTGAACGGCTTCAGCTGACCATTCTGCTCGATGCACTGCATGGAGAACGAACCAACGCCCAGACTGACATTGTTGCAGGCGAAGCCGTGTGCTTTAAGTTCTGCATAGATCTTTTCGCAACGCTGCACAGTAATAGAGTCGCCATACAGTGCTTTCACATGCGGGTCCAGAACCTTGTAACCCTTGCTATTGACCGTACCGCCGAAGATGTCCCACAGATGGTAGACAGTCTGCGTAACGATTTCGACCGGGTCGCCAGAGTCGCCACGGATCAGCAGCGTACCATTATGAGCCATGATTTCATCCTTGAGCTGCGGCAAGATATTATCGACCAGATTCCAGTAGTCGTAGGAATCAGACACCATGCTGAAACTCATATTTGGATACAGCTCCGTCAGCGCCCGGCGGATGAAAGTGATCTCGTCGCCATCGACAGCGAAGTTAGAACACATCACACTATGCTCGGTACTGACAGCGCCAAACGCAACGGGCTCTTCTTCACAATTGCAACGATACATTTCTTCCAGATACGGAATTGCAGGAACAGTGGCCGTGTTCAGGAAACTCATACACCAGCCAGCGCTCGATTTGACTGCCGACTGCATACACTCCTGCCCACGGAAACTGAAATCACCAAGAGCACGAGCATGAGGTACGCCATCCTCCACGGTTTCATCGTAATACTTGTTCACGATATCGCGATACAGAGTTCCGACCGTTGCAGAAATCATTGGATGCCACAGCTCAGAACTCATAAAAGATTCGAGGAACTGCGGAACCCAAGCGAAATCAGGGTGCGTATTGCTCATCTCAAGGAACGGCACATGGATGGGGCAACGAGTGCCTTCTGGCAGCGCCTTGATTTCAACAGGAAGATATCCCAAATCATGTAGCGCTGCAATCTTGCTCAGATCGTAAGCATCCTTACCAATGGTCGCATCCAGATATCGCTTGTACTGAGGAACGACCATTTCCTTTGGTTCGTCGAAAAAGTTGTCATTGAAATACTGCACCAGATAATCCTTGCAGAATGCCTGAATGCCAAATACGACGACTTCATCCACGCCATCCAGTCGACTCATGCGTGGAGTAAAATAACTAACCAGCTTGGTAGTGCCGGCCGGAAACTGCTTACTGTGAGTCGTCTTGTAGAAATCGCACAGCAGCATCGGGTTGATACTGATCATTTCAAATCCTCCTCCAGAAGTTTTTCTACGATTTTATTTGAAGTGATGCCAAAGAAATCACCGTATTTTTCTTGAATTTTTTCGTACTCTTCTCTTGTGCAGTTAACCTTGAAAGACATTTTATCTTTTGATGTACAAATATGGAACCGGACGTAGGAACCATCATAGTTACCAGACAGTTCATGACAAAAATCTTCTTTCCAATCTTCATCAAGAGAGTCATTTAGCATTTCATCAACGTAGTCAAAAACATAATTTTTGTCGGTATTAAGATTTGCAATCAACTGTTTTAAAATCCAAGTAAATTCGGCAGTTACTTGACGTTTTTCGACATCGCTTTTAACTTCTCGAACTACGCTCAGCCTGTAAAATTGATCGTTGGCATTATAAGTCATTGCAATCGGAGCAAGCCGCCAACCAAAATCTCCATCCGTATTAAAATGAATATCTAATGCCCAAACTTCCATATCAGTCCTCGTCCCACTTGCGTTCAAAAACAGTGATCTTGTCGTGCTTTCCGGTGAAGATACTATCCGTTGTATAGACCATATGAATCAATTCTGGGTCGTCAAACAGATGGCCGCGTTCCTTATCCAAAATACTGTTCTCACAATGACTGACGTACATATCGATGTCGCCTACATCCAGCTCTTTCAGCTTTTCAGCCGAATAAAACATAGTGCCACCGTAAGAGCAGATATCATCGATCATAAGAACCTTGCCTTTCTTCGGAGGATATCCCGTGACGTCCAAACCAAGAATCTTGCCGGTCTTCCACTCACGCTTTTTGTCGCCGTGAATGATGTAAGCCTTGCAACCTACACGGTCCAGTGCCCAGTGAACAGTTTCCTCATAACGCTTCATCGCGCCGGCATCCGGGAAGTAGATTACATCAGGCTTGCTTTCTTCGATTACCTGACAAATCTCACGAATCGGAGTATGTACCTCACAACGATCGATCAGCGCCGGAGCCACATCGCTGTGAGGATCAAATACAACAACGCGGCTGAATTTACACTGATTGATCTCGTCAGCAAACCACTTGAGAGTGAACACATCCTCGTCGTGATAGGCACGATCCATACGAGCATTCGGGATATATGGCATAAATAACTCAGCCTCTCCCCCGTTGTCCTTTATGTCTTTTGCAATCATGATGACCGTGGGAAGTTCAGCCATAGACTCAAACGTCCAGACAATGTTGATCACATTGAGATAATTGATGGTCATATCCTTCTTGATCAGGGGTGTACCATCAGGGAAAGAGCAGATGTTATAATGATTTGCTTTGACCATATTATTTCTCCTTTGCGAAGTCCTTAAAATCGTTCCACTTTATTTTAACGATTACCCGATTGCCACGTCGATCTTTCAGTTCAACTTTCGGGCGAGCAACAATGCCTTCCATATAAATGTCTTTCGCAGCAATAACAGACTTTGGATGTCCACAAACATAATCGATTCCAGTCTGAAGAGGTCCAGTAAATAGAACTGGAACAACTTTTACACCAAACATTTGCGCTGTTTTTTCAACCCATTCACGAGTTTGGTAATTTTCATCGATCAAGACATCGAAAAGGATAAAAGTTTCGTTCGGGCTGTATCCGCCGCCAACGCCCTGAATTTTCCCTCCGTACCCTTCACCAAAAAGGATTACATTCTTTTCTCCAAAGGTCTGCTCAAAAAGTTCTTCTGTCTCAGAGGTTCCAAAAATTTCGTTTAATGCATTCAAAAGAGGCTTTGGGATCTCGGCGTTATCAGTGCGCCCTCTGAATTCAACCCTATGTCCATTCCAGCAAATGCGAATATTTGTACCATCGACTTTTTCTGTAAACATCCACTCAACGTCTTTCAAAAACTCGACAGTTTCGTTGCGAAAATTTCCAAGAATCAATTTCTTTGTACCAACTGTATCGCGATTGAAAACCGTCTCAATCTTTTCATAAGTGCGCATCAAATAAATCTCCTTAAACCATATAGTGAATATCTCTTTCACGAGCACGAGAGATGATGACTTTGACCACGCCATTATCCTTTTCAAAGGCTTCATAGCGATCTTTTTCATCCTCTTCGCTCTTGGAATACGGATTGATTACATCAACCTTCTTACCATCAATGAACTGCTCACCGTTGGCGGGGTTATACTGGATATCCTCGGTGTTAATGTAGCAATCAGGCCAGAAGCCATCCTTCAGTTTGACCTCAAAATAGATACGCTGTGCACCATTGAACAGATCCAGACGCTTAGTGCAAGATGCGTGATATCCGTCCTTGAAGAGAACAGTGAGTTTGTAGCTGGTCTCGTTCATGTTGATGATATTCAGATCCTTGATAGCCTCTGCAAACGGAGTTCCCAGATTCAGCTCAAAGGCGATAGCCCGCAGGCAGTCGTAATTCAGATCGATCTTACCAGAGAAATCGACCACGGCAGGGATCTGATCGTAATACTTCTCTTCGAGTTTATCCTTGAGATAGGTTTCAACCTCATCAGCGCCCGGATAATCGAAGCGGAAATGATAGTGGAAGCGTCCGGGACGATTGACCAGATAGTCATTCAGACCATTAAGCTGGTTACAGGTAACAACGAACAGCTTTTTGCCTGCACTGGTGCCATCAAACAGACTCAGCATCGTATCCTGTGGGTTCTCACCGTCACGGGACTTGAAGGTCTTATCAAATTCGTCAAACAGAATCATGACTTCCTGATCGATGGACTCGATAAAACTGGCAATACCTCCAATATAACGGTTTGCCAGAATCACAGGATATCCCTGCTTGATAGCCTCAATTGCGATCATCTTAGCAGTCAGAGACTTACCAATGCCCTTGTTACCGCTGAGGATAACGCCAAGGTTACGATTGAACACCTTGAACGAATTCAAGACTTTAGCCACCTTGCCACTCTGAACACCATACACTTTTTCGTTGATGACCATATCAGGACGGCGAGACAGATAAAAACCGGTCATCTCAGAGCAGTGGATATCATAGGTGCCTGCAGGGATCTTGTCATATGCCTTCATATCGTCGCCATACAGGAACAGATTGCTTGCGCTTTCAACAACTTTCATTTTTGATACTTCCCTTTTCAGTTCAGCTCTTCCAGCTTCTTCATCAGCTGCTCAACATCCATATCTTCCAGTTCCTTGTCCTTCTTCTTTGCCACAATCTTCATAATCTTATCGCGCTGCGCCTTCTTCTCGGCAGCATTCACACGAGCTTCAGATTCGGCCAGCTTGACAGACACGATGTACTTGACCAGCTCGATCTTGTTTGCCAATTCGGTATCCTCGGCACTCTTCGCGGCCAGCAAGGAGTCCTCATCAGCAGTCTTCTTCTGGCGGTTCAAAGTCTTAAAGATTGCGTCCAGAGCCTCAACATTCAGGTCCCACAGATCCTCAACAGTCATGACGCCTTTGTAGGTAAAACGGTAACGATTACGAGTTGCGATTTCAAACAGATTCTTTTCCATAATTATTTCTCCTTTAATTTTTATAAAAGTGATTCACAAACACATTCCTGTTCTACAAAACTTTGAGGAATCAGCATTTGTTCTGTCCAATAAAAACTACAGCACTTCAGTTTTACAGTTTTTTGAGACCTAGAATACTCCTTAATCTCAAATTCCGATCCAGCAAGGCGAACCATATTCGGCGTTGGTGCTGAATGATAACCGGCATTCTTGCCTCCAAATGTTTGATAGCCCGTATTGATATTCAAATCCGGACGAATCACAACACGATCGCCTGGCTTAAATCGAAGCGGAAATACATAATGCATAACGACCTCACAGAAGTGATTCACAGTAGCACTCATTGCTTGCTGAACCAGAGAACATACCATCAGTCCATCTAGAACTGCCTGTTTCTTTTACGAGATATTGACCCGCAGAAGTATAAGCTTTAATATGAACCAATTGTCCATGGAGCTCCGACATGCCTAATGTCGCAATATTTGTGTTATTGTTTGGATAAGGACCAGACATCATATTATAAAAAGCCCCATATTCAAGATTGTCTCTAACCAAAACGGCCTCGCCTATTTTGTACCGATAGTCCATTTGGCACCTCACAGAAGAGATTCGCAGTAGCATTCGTTATCAGCCAGACCCACAAACATCTCGTCGGTCCAGTTCATTCGGCATCCGGTTTCTTTGATCTGATAACGTTCGTTGTCACAATATTCGGAAATCGTAACAATAGAGCCAGCGAGTCTTGAACGTTCTTCATAACTCCATTTTACGGTTGTAGTACGTCCACAACCTGGTCCAGACACCATATGATATTCGTGCTCTTTAACAAAATGGTCGATCACTCGAACCTTATCTCCCGGTTTATAACGCCAATAATGCCAATCCATTAAATCACCACTTTCAAAACTCGCTCCGTAGCGCCCTGCACCTTAACAATGAAGTTGTTGTGCTGCGTCTCAGAGAAACCAACACCGGACAGCTGATCATCCACAGACTGGACTGCCATCTGGGAACCAAGAGCTTCAAACACCCGCTTGTGCTGGAGCAGTTCTGCCTTCAGGAATTCGTTGTAGAATCCGTTGGGCTTTTCCGGGTTGACACAATCCTTAAGCATGAAGAAGTAGTGACGGTTGCCATTACCGGTCTGTTCGTCCCAGTAGTTCGGAGAATACATCGCAACAGACACAGGTACGAACTGATTGGAATTCACACCCCAGATCTCGCGGGTGCTGGTAGAACTGGGCAGTAGCTCCTTGATAGAGAACTTGCCATCCTTCAGCATAACTTTTGCCACGGCGACATTCTGACCGCCATGCAGTGGCTTATCGTAGTTAAACGAGTAGATGTTGCCATCGAATTCGATCTCAGCCCGGAAACCAGTTTTACCGCCGCGACTATTGAAGCAGTTTACATAGAAGCTGTACTCGCCTTCCTTCATCTTTTTGATGTCAGGCCAGGTAATATTCTCGACCGCAGCTTTACCCTGATTAGGATGAACGATATCAACATCCAGGCGGCCATCAGTACGAGGATGCCACTTACTGCCAAAATAGATATGATTCTTATCGGGTTCAATGCAATGAGCATCCTCATCATTTGCATCGTACTCACCCGGCACATCGTTCCACTGGATTGAGAAACGCAGCACGCCATCCACCTTACCACCTGCGTTCTTAACATTCTCACGGATCTGGCTGTCAGTCACGTTGCCCGTATATGCCCAGCTAAAACCATTCGCCCACTTGAACATAGACGGCGCATTCTTATCCTGTGGAGCAATCAGAGACATCATATTCTTCTCAAACCGATTCTCCATAAACAGTTCCAGACCAGTCGCAGTGGGCAGCACGTCTTTGATGAACTTATCAATACCAATCTCCTCTGCACGGCCAAACTTCTTGGGATCAATCGCAACCGTCTTAGCCATTGCCTCAAACGGATTTACAGCGCCAGCAATACGAGGGGCTGCGTCTCGATTACAGAACAAAATGTTGTTGGCAGTGATATCATCCAGGGTAGCAAACCGGCGACCCAGACTATTCATATAGCCCAGCTCAGTGACTGTCTTCTGTGCATCTTCCAGCATCTTTTTGGTGAAAATTGCCTTGGGACGCTTATAGTTTGCAGGAGCAACAACCTTCTCAAAGGCGGTAACGGCGGAATCCACATCCATACCTTCGCTCAAATTGATAAGAAGGGTGCCGATAGCGGTGTTACGAATACGAAGCTGCGCCGCCGTAGCATATGTAGGGGCAAGCCATACAAAGGCAAGCTTTTCATTAACAGACAGTTTGTCATAATCAATCTTATCGTGCTTAAACTCCTTTACAGACCGCTCAAACTCCTTGCCGCGATACAGACTATTCTGAGCAATCAGCTCCAGAACGGTATCAACAGCCTCCATGGTTAACTCTTCCAGAGAACGTTTGAACACGTTTGCGGAGTCACGCCACTGTGCCATCTTGGTAGCCACGTCATCTCCGCTGGTAATGAAACGTTGCGGAATCTTGACTGCGAAATGATCCCAAGTGCGTACATCCTTGTGGTTTTCATCATACTCGTAGTTCATCTCAGTGCCGAACATATTGCCAGAACCGATCATATTGCGGCTGACGAAGTACGGATTCACAATGGCGCGGCTCTTTACATAGGCGGCCAGCGCATCAACAACAGGCTGATACTTGGCAGACTTTGCATCGAAGTCCCAGATAGTAATCAGATTGTAATTCGCATCAAATGCCACCAGCTTACCGATATTCTTCACGAAACGACGGCAGCAGGAGCAATCATACTCGCGGCGCTTGCGGAGGATTGGGTTCGTGCCGGCCGGGAAGCTATCGAGGTACAGATTATACAGCTCGTCTTCATCGGCATCCGTGATAAACAGAGGATTCTCAACCTTCACCATCTCGTTAAAGTGGTCCTGCAGCAGTGCGCGAAATTTCTTAAAGTCAGACATATTTTTCTCCTTTATAATAAACTCATACAAAAACATTCATCATTTTTTGCTGATTCAAACATCGATTCAGTCCACAGCCAGCTTGCTCCATCAAGACGATAGTAAGCATACCCGCCTCCCTGTTTTTCTACCCTCTTTATTTTAAATGTTCTTCCTGCTTGTTGTTCCATTTCTGTATTGCAGTAAAGCGTTCTCCCTTTACATGCCCCAAACAAAACAGGATATTCGCCCTCTTTTAAGTCAGAACTAATTACAACGATATCTCCGGGCTTGTATAGTAAATCGCTCATATAAAACACCTCACAAAAGACTTTTGCAGACGCATTCGTTTTGAATCGGTTCAAACATGTCGTCGCTCCAACATAGATCTTCCGGTTCGTCGATTTGATAATATCCGTAATTGTAACCGACAACTGTATGAACTTCTCCTCGATGTTTTTCCATAGATGACATCGTTCCAGGTTCCCACCCGGATTTTGGACCAGAATGCATATAATAACATTTTTTACGTGTGAGATCAGAGCGAACTGCTACAATGTCGCCAATTTTATACCGATATTCCATACATCCACCTTACAGTAAAGACTTGCATACGCATTCGCCGACCGGATCAAACATTTCATCAGTCCAAGCGTCAAAGCATCCGTCTTCTTCGATAAAATAACGTCCTTTCTTTTTATCGCGGATATGAACCACAGTCCCAGCTCTTGAAACTTGCCACTGTGTTGCAGCTTTATATTCTTTATTTTCCATATATCCAGAACGCATATAGTATTTTTCGTATTTGACTAGATCCGCACGAACCATTACCTCTTCGCCGTTTTTATATCTGTAATATCTTGACATTTCCTACCTCTTTCTCATAGCAGAGAAGAACAAACACATTCATCTAAAGTGTCTTCAAACATTTCATCTACCCAGATAAAACCTTTTCCTTCTTTTACTACGTACACATCACCCAGCATCCTTTCAATGTGAACGACTTTGCCGGCAAACGAAAGCATATCGCCAATAGCAAGCCAATGGGGAGTTGTATCGTCGCCACTTTTCATTGCATACACACTGCCTACGGACAAATCACTTCGAACACGTACTGCGTCTCCAGGCTGATATAAATACTTACTCATTCGTCTCCTCCATCATCGAACCAATCAGAAACTCGATCAGACATTTCGTCCATTCTATCTTGGTCAACTTTGACATAGTGCATTGTGACTCGCTGGCTGCTATGCTTAAACTTTTCTTGAAGCATCTCGATCGTTTGCCCAGATGTACCAGCTTTTTCCGCTGTCTGAAGAGCTGCCATTGCATAAGTTTTACGCATTGTATGGGTAGACAGATCAATATCCAACCCACATGCTTCTCCGGCCGCTTTCAAGATGTGATAAAAGCTGCGAACATTCAACGGACCGCCTTTACGACTACGAAACAAATATGTATTCTGACCGATTTCGAAATCTTGTTCTGCGCGATATTCTTCCAAAGCTTCGACGGCCATTTTGGGAATCTTGCACACATTACGTTTTCTAGTTTTTTCTTCGAATAGCTCAACATGTTCCTTCACGCTGCCGTTTGCTTCGTACACATCGGATGTTCTAAGGTTGAGCAAGTCACCACACCGGATACCAATACTGCACCCAAATACAAAAATAGCCTTGTTGCGTAGACGGAACTTTGGGTCTCCATTTGTCGCTAAATAGTTAGCCACTTCCCGAAAATCACTTTTAGATCGAATCGGATCAGCAGGAGTTGGTTTAAGTCGGCCATCGCTTGTATAGATGCTGTTCGTCGGCTTTTTTCTTTGCTTCTTCTTGCGAGCGGCTTCTACGATATCGCGAATCATTTCCTGCAACTCCGATTCGCTCATGGTAATATGCGCTTCAGATGCCGGTTGCTGCGGGAACTGCACTACGCGCTTCTGATATTTTTTAGCGAGTTCTGTCACTTCAAATCACCTCTTAAAAAATCCTCCCATATGAGAACCCATACTCTCTCCCTTTCTTTTTCGCTGTCTCATTGCACGATCATAGGAGACGGTATTGATACTAAATCCAGAACAATATTCTTTTTCGTAGTGTCGCTGCGGAATAAGAACCTGCTCTACATATTGCAATCGCTCCGGACAATGATCGTGACAACCGGGACACCGCTTTGGAGAAACACACCCGTAGCATGGATTCTGCATTTAATCATTCCTTTACAATAGACTTTGGCAAACACATTCGTTATCGCAAACTGATTCAAACATGGAGTCGGTCCACCCAAAACCGAACTCTTTAAGTCGATATCCCCAACCGTTATCTTCAGCTTCTTTGATCGTAAACACTATTCCTCTTTGGTGTTTCATGGAATCATTGACAAAATAGCGTGCGTTGCCTCTGTCAGGACCAGAAAGCATCGGATATTGTTTATCCATGGCCAAGGTATTTTTAACAATAACCTTGTCACCTGGTTTGTACATCATAGTACTCTTTTCCATTATGTAACCTCTTCCTAAAAATCACTTTCTAAATCTGTAGCTATCTGGGCGAGGATTCTGATCACAAGAATAAAATTTCTCTAGCGAAGCGCTCAAATTTTATTCGAGGGATAAGGATACTCGCACGCGAAAGATTCATTCTGAGGCTAAGCTGCGCGAGGCTCTCGCCGAAGATCCGAGTGCAGCAGCCGAAAACTCCTGTATACTTCTAAACATCCGCCTTTGGCGCAATGCTCGCTCTTTTGGAACGATATGCAAAGTGATTTTCAGTTATGTAATCATCTTATTTATCTTCTAACGGCTCTTCATCTGTAAACACATGCTCACCCATCGACTCAGCTGTGTCACAGACAGCATCGAACAGAACATCACGACCAGCTTCCAACATCGCCTGATGGATTTTCCCTTCTGCCGCTTGAACGATCGTATCGCAGAAATTAAAGTCTTTCGGATCAATGGATTTGATGCCCATCTCTTCAACAATGTCTTTTACATCTTCTGGCCCCCAAAAGACCATAGTCCGTCTTTCTCGTTCTGGTACAGTAACAACGTCAATTCCAGTTGAGTAGTAGAGCATATCAGCCAGTTTTTCGAGCTCATCCAAAGAAGTCTCGCCATCCCGACAAATCAATTCGACCATGATTAAAACTCCTTTCTGTTATGCAACAACGCCCTCCTTTGGGCGAAGGTCGTCTTTAAGCATTGCAATAATGTCCACGTTGAACCTCTTATTGTAGCGCTGAATTAGATCTTCGATAACATCCGGCTCAACCATGTAGTAGTAATTGATCTTGCCCATGAATTTCTGAAGATCTTCCAGTTCCCAGGTCCTGCCGTGACTCTTTGCTTCGACATAGTTCGTCAGAGCACATCGAAAATTCTTAAGATTACGCCAGCCAACAGTGATCTGATTGTCTTTATTCCACATCAGGCCGAGACACCAGTTTTTGCTAGAGTGCCGACTTCCGTAGTGCGTCTTTTCGGCGTTCAAAGTAAACTGTGCGTGAATAAATTCCAGAGCATTGACAACGATTTCCTGAATTTCCATCGGATCAAAACTGCAATAGCAGCTGAACATCATGTCGTCCGCGTATCTGGTGTAGGTGAACTCGCGCTCGATATCGTCTTTCATCTTGTATCCATAGCACAGTTTGCGCGTGATCAGATGGTCAAACGGGATCATCATAACGTTGGTAAGCCACGGACTGATCGGTGTTCCCTGCGGCAGACCGCCATTCAAAAAACAAAGATTCAGAGCCTTATCCAATTCCGCTTGACCACGAGGATATTTCATGATCAAAGCAAACGGATAGATGATACTGAACATACCTTTGAGAAAATCAGGTGTCGTACTTGGGAAGAAACCATGAAGGTCAAACTTGACTGACCAGTTGTTTTCATAACAAACAGTTTTCTTTTCACCAGTCTCCGGGTCCGTTTTCGTTTTGACATGTCCTGCCTGATGCTTACGAACAGCATCAATGAAGCTTCTGTTTGGGATGTATGCAAACGCATTCGTATGGTAATCCGCAATCATAAAGCTCTTGAGCAGTCTCTGTAATTCTGACAGGGCATCCGAAAGCTCTTTATCCGGTGCATCGATTGGCCGCCAGCCGCCGGTTTTCTTCGGAATCTCGAAATGATAATAGTGACTCGGAAGATTGCTGGATTCGAGCTCTGCATATTTCCGATTAAACGCCGCCAGCTGATTGATCATGCTATCGATGTTTGTAATTTGTTCCAATCTTGGAGTTAAATTGTCGCGACAAATCGTCATAGTCGAAGTATTATCTCCGCCACGACTCAAATTGCTAATATCAGTAACTCCAGCCAAAATCTCTTCAAAAGAAATCTGCCGAGTTTTAGGAGGATTCCAATAAGTGATATACATTTTATGCTCCTCATATATTTGTCTTATCGTGATCTAAATGTGTCATGTGTTACCTTACCTCCGTCGACATCCGTCCGGATTCCAGGCTCTGTGCACCGGTTGGCGACGGGATTCTGTGTCTTCTAGGACTTAGAATCTCTGGGATTTTGCCTCGCAATTTACGTTCCTACGTGCGATATGTTTCGGCGACTCACCGCTTAAGATCACACTTTGGATCAGCTGCGTGCACTCCCCTGGTACCTCATCCTACCTTTTCGAAACACTCGGCTTAGCCTGAGTGCGTTGCTTTTTCAAACAACTATTCATCACGATTTTATTTATCTTCGTTAAAGCTTAACCGAACGACACAACGGCATTTTCCAGGTCAAACGGATTCACCAGGATCTGCTTTCTCAGACCTTTGCCCGCAGTGAAGTTGATGAAGTTGGCGATTGCCTCACATGCAACCAAACGAACGGTCGGTGCACAGCCCTGAACCACGCCACATGCAGAGATCTGATTCGCCGACTGAGCTTCCTCATGCGTAAAGTCCATCGACGCCGCCAGATTCTCTCGCTGCTTCTTGTCAGTCCAGTCAGCAGACCAGCACTGAGCGTCCGGGAAACCTGTACGGATATCAAACACGGCAAGCAACTCCGGATTGTACTTGTTTTTCTCCAGGAACTGCTTACGGATTTCGATATTGTCCACAGCCAGGAACGCATAACCCTTGACGGTTTCGCCCTGCCAGCCTTCCTGCTTCAGAACGACGTCCTCCTTCGTTTCCGGATTTACGTTGTAGAGAATGTTCGCCAGCGCCTCCACTTTAGAATGAGCGACATCGGGCTGGAAAAACATCTGATTGACGATATTCTTCGGCTCGACCAGATCCATATCCCACAGCGTAAACTTGGTGATGCCATACCGTGCCAGAAGTTCAGCCAGCGTAGAACCGACAGAACCGCAGCCGATAATATGAATGCGTCCTTTGATCGTTTCAGGGTTGAAGATCATTTCGATTTTGCTCAGATCCATTATGTATTTCCTCTCTTAGTCTTTATAGAGTTCGTTTTCGTACGGATAACAGCTCGAATTCCAGTTCTTTACAAGCTCGTCCTGGTTCTTCTGATAGTAATTCGCCAGATTGGATTTATTGCCGTTTCCATTTGCAAGTTTTGGAGCAGCACCACCGGTAACAGTTTTCAAACATTTGCTTGCAGGGATTACCGTCGCCGGTTTCGTTTCTGCTTCTTTCGCCGGAGTTGCCGTTGTGGTGCTTGCCTTACCAACAAATGCGCCTCCTGCATAAGTACCTGTGTTTGCGCTGTATCCACCGGCATAAGTGTAGTTTGGCTTTTCGATAAACTTTTCCGCTTCCGTAAGAAAGCTTTTCATATCGGTATCGCCAATCGTAACCTTGACATCATCGCCGCTGTAAATAACATTCTCTGCCATATCGACAACACGAACGTTATAATTGCGCTTCTTGTTCCAAATCATGAAAATGTAGAAGACATCATCTTCAAAATTGTTGATCATCTCCCACTGCTTATCCATGTCCACGCTGCTGGGATTCGTAGACATATTTACATGACTGTGGCCCTGAAAACGCAAAGCATTGAAGGTATCATCATCGAGCTCGTTCTGCCAGTTCGTGTACTTTTCCTGGTCAGTGTTTACCGTGGCTCCCGTGACCTTCTGCGGATAGACCAGAATCTTCGTGATGCGGAAGTGTGTCTTGTCAATACGATCTACCAGACCGTGCCAGGCAACCTCCGTATCAAAGTGATCGATCAACATGCACATTTCATGGTAAGCTTCCGGGGTAAAGTTCACCTCGACGGCATCCTTAGCAGGCTTCGACAACATCTTACTGATTGACACTTTCTCGTTCTTTAGGACGTTAAGACTTGCAATCTGGGTATAAACATCAGTCAGAATATCATTGATAATCTTCTGATTCATTTTGATCGGCTGCATAAATCAAACCTCCTTACGCAACAGGTTTTTCCTGTTCGTTCTTAAGCATTTCGGCAACTTCCGTCACGGAGAAACGGTTGCCATCCTTATCCTCAAGACACTTAACGTTCTTCTTAGCGCCAAACAGCCATTCCATCATTGTCGAAACAACAGTAGAATCCGTCCAGTTGATATAAGAAGAAGACGTCTGAATGGTAGACAGAATGCCGATATAGTCGCGGGTTTGTGCCAAACCATTCAGCATTTTCTGATAGCCATTGAAACATCTATAGCGATCAATATGAGGCTGAGGGATTCGATCTTCCATCAGTTCTCTGCAACCGTGCATATCGGAATCTCTTCTAGCTTCAACAGTGCAGTCGTCATGCAAAACCCACTCGCAATAGACACGCAGATTGAACCGACGCTCTTTCCAAATCGCCAGAAACAGCTTTTTGGTGAGATCCAATCCGTACGGACTGCTTTCGTAGATATAGCTGGAAGTTCGATCCTGCTTTTCAACGTATTCCTTAAAGATATCTTCGTTGTAGTCGTTCAGATAGCAATTCACGCCAATGGAAAGCGTGGAACGATCCTTGGCCAACACCGTGAAGTTTTTGTTCGACTTAAGGAATTCGATGAGTTCCTTTTCATCTTCGCCAGAAGTACAAGCCCTGTTCCTTAAAATCAGAAGCTTCATCTTCTCGTCCTCTACCTTCTTCTCGGCTTCGCGCAACTGACGGTCACGATCATCCATGTATCTTTCCGCCTGACTAACCGCATTTTCCTGGTCTGTAATTGCGCGAATGAAATTCTGATTGCAGAATCCCGTTAGCATACTCGTTAGCTTCTTGCCATAGAAATCGAATGAGTCATAGAACTTATCAAGAGCAGCCCCTAATTCCTTATACTTCTGTTCGCTGATCAGCTTCAGCACAGCCGTCTCGTTTTCATTCAGGGCGAAATCCTTAAAAGCCCAGGGGAAGATACGCGGCAAACAACTCGCTACCATTTGCATAACCTGAATCTTTTTCGAACTAGGAGCAAAGACGATGGTTGCCTGCTTAGTTTCATTCTGATAAACCAGAACGTTTTTGCTACGATCGATATACATGGCGATGTCTTCGATTCGATCGTAACCGAGTTTTTTATAGTCCTTGTCGAACTTTTGAATCTCTGCGATCTGCTCGGTTGCATTCTTGTTGGGGATAAAAACCATCTGCATACCGATAATCATTTGCTGAAACGGACCATGAACCCCACCAAAATAGTTCGCAGTGAGCTTAGCGTCATCAGCCAGGCGGATCTCCTTCTCCGTGATCTGAGTCTGCATCTTATTCTTTACAGCAGCACTTGCAGTAAAGGTGCCGACTCGCTGCTCGTTCATAAGAAAACGCAGGATTGAAAGAACCGTGTTGTCTTCTTCTTCAAACGAATTTCGAGATACGATCGACCCGAAATATTCGTTGCACTGATCTGATCCCAGCTTGGACTTAAAACCAGTGAATGCCATATTTACTTCCTCCTTAAAATAAGTGATTGCATTTGAAGCCCAATATTGGACACATATAAGCAGACTTTAACCGGCCTGCCAGCGGCTGCAATGCTACTTATCTGTTGTAACCAGAACAGATTTATTCGGACTTATTCAGAACAGGAACGCGATTCGTTACAGGAACGCGATTCGTTAATTACATAACAATCGCATTGTCCTGCTTGATGCAGGTGGTAAGAAAAACTTTGCCAGTGATCTCGTACTTGGCAACCATGTCGCCGATAGTGTTGTCCAGAGAACCACTGTTCAGGACGTTGCCGTTCAGAGAGGTCTGGCCATTGGAGTAGCTAACGCCACCCTCTTCCAGGCACTGACGGACGGTATAGTCCTCAGGAACCATGATGGTCTTGCGGTTGGTGTTGGTACCCACAGTAACGTTCAGCATAATATGTAACTCCTTTTTAATTTGAAAATTTATTGTCGAAATGAGTGCCGGACGTATTGCGCTGGGACATCCGGCGTGGAACCACAGCTGCGCTTTTACACGGAGCTTAACGGGCGGCGCTCTTACTCAGCGTCAGCAGCCTCGGCCTCGGGAGCAACCTCGTTCTCGATGGTGATAGCAGCGTTCATAGCGGCCTCGTCGGCGTTGATCTCGCCCATAGCAGCGGCGATCTGATCCTCAATCTTGGCGCAGTTGACAATGGCCAGACCCAGACGATCACGGACCCACTCGTTGATGGCGTCAGCGGTCTTCAGATCTGCAGGCAGCTCCAGGCTCATGGTTGCAACCTTGGGAGCGGTGATGGAGTCCTTGGCGAAGCAGATGCCGTTGCTGTTAGCAGAAGCGGTCTTACTGACCATAATGGCGCAGACGGGCTCCTTCTCCTTGCCCTCGCCCTTGAACAGAACCAGAGCCTCAGGACGGAACTTCTTGACCTTCTGCAGGGTTGCGATGTCGTATGCGGAAGTGATGAACAGGTTGTTGAACTTAACGATTGCCTTCATAATGTTTTCTCCTTTGTAATAAAAGATTGTTATGTAAACGAGCCGTGTGCCCGTTATACCGTTGTTTTTAATAGCTCTTCCATATCGGAAACAGCTTCGTCCCATGTGTCAGCCGATTGAATAAACTGGCCACTATCCGCTGACACGATTTCATAGTGACCGTTTACATACTTGATGATCATGCTCTCACCTCTTTTATCTGTGTACAACTTACTTATTTGAGCTGAAAATTAAAGCAGCGAACTGCAGTAACACTCACCAAGGTCTTCTAGTAGAGTCCACCAATCATCACCGAGGTGTTTTACCCTATAGATGAAGCTGTCTCCATACAGAAACGGCTTAAACACATCCACAATTGGACATTCTTCAAAAGGATTATATTCGTATCCTACGACCTTCCCTTTAATACCATAGTTTGTATCTGTTGATTTAGCATAAGGTCCATCAAGAACGACAAGGTCTCCAAGTTTAAATTTATATTTTTTCATATAATCACCACGACAAATAAATCAGAGTATCATGAAGTTGAGCGACCGTCGAGAGAATGGATTTGCGCTGGTCTTCGTTGAGATTTGGATCGTCCTTTAGCGCAACCACCAAGAGACTACACATCTCGTTGTAGTTGAGCTCTACCTTCTGCCCTTCTGCGTTAAAGAGCTCCGGCGCTTCGATCTCAGCCAACACGCTCATATCCATTTGTTTTCGAACCGCCTGCAAAATATATCCTTGCGTACTCATCTGTGCAGCAGCGGCACATTCTTTTATGCGCGAAGCCTCTTCCTTATAAGGCTTTAGCAAAATTTGAGAATATTTGGCATCGCTTTTTTTGTTGCTTGCTTTTTTGGCTTCGTTGTACGCCACGATTACTCGCCTCCAATAACTGCTTCTTTAGTGATGTTCCACGTATGACGGTAGCCCGTAATAGCATTTTCAACGCAGGCACTCCAGCCAGCAATGTAGGTATCGCGGACACCGTCTTCGTCTTCTTCGTCGAAGTGTTCTTTCTTGCACTCGTCGTACAAGGTACTCATCCTTGCGTAAGCAGCGCCCCAGTTGTCATAGACATGTTCGACTCCGGCAAATGCCCACTCATCGGGGTTCTCAACGCAGTCGTAAAGAACGTAAACTTCCATAGTTCATTCCTCCGTATCTTGAACAGGATTTAATTCCTTGACCTTATCCACAGCATAATCAATCACGTCGGTAACGTACTCAGTGGCGGAATCGATATTATCTTGTGTAAACATATTCGCGGCCAGCGTCTTATAGCAGGTGTCTTCAGAAGGGATCAGAACACCTAATGCAATTGAAATCACGAGCCCCACCGCGAATCGTTTTGCCCATTTAAGCGAATTAGAACGTTCTCTGGTATCATAGTTATTTAATGCCATACCTCCAAAACAAAGCGTACCAAGTGTTGTAGCGATTGCACAAAGAAGAGCAACTGCATCTACCGCATTAAAGATGCCAATCAGATAAAACACCCACGGACTGATAATAGAATTCATCTGGCTGCGCCCTCCTCTTCTTTGAAATTCTCAACCCTCATAAGCTGTTTCGTTTTTTCTCGATTTTTGTTTTGAGTAAAAGCCTTAAACTGAGCTGCGTAATAGTCAACCGGAATACAAAATACGCCATGATCGTTGTGGATAATGTGCAAGCCAGTTCTGTTAATGTAAAGATCGAAATCAGAAAGGTCGTTGAATAGCTTGATAGACTCCTCGGTGGGGAAATACAGATAAAAAGTATCAGGCCATCCATACATATCTGAATCATTGCCTTCGCAATCCAGAGCAATCACACCCGCCTCTCGGCATTTCCGATTCATCTTTTTTGCTTTTGCAATCTCTTCTTTGCTAGTATAAAACATTTTTGTACTCCCCCATTTCATTGTTGATATTCGAATATGGTGCGCCCGGCGGGACTTGAACCCGCACGCCATCTCTGGCAGAAGATCTTAAGTCTCCTGTGTCTGCGATTCCACCACGGGCGCATATAAAATGTTCAGGCCGGATCATTTTGCTGTTTAACCACTGTTTCGTATTCCCCGCTATCGTTCATGAACTCTCATCATCGACAGTTTCGTGGCACCTGAACTCCCCATTTTGTTAGAGACCTAATGGGCAAAGCTGTCTTGCCTTGCGGCATGGAGCGACTGACGGGGTACGATCCCGCAACATTCGGAATGGAAATCCGACGCTCTACCAATTGAACTACAATCGCATATAATTCCCAGCTCAATAAATCATATATATGGTCTATTGGCTGGGCCCGGCTTACAAAGGCCAATTGCCAACCCTGTAGGACTGGAGCCGAGAATAATTGACAAGGAAACGTAAAAATGAGCCCCTTTCGGGGTGGTATCTCGCACAGGCGCGGCCGGATCTGACCGCTAAAGATCCTACCCATACGAGATTGGTGTCGGTAGTGAGATTTGAACTCACATGCACTTAAGCATCTGTCCCTAAAGCAGACGTGTCTCGCCTATTCCACCATACCGACTTATCAAGAGCAGGATTGCGTACCTGCTACGACTTGTTCAGTCACGGCGATTCACGTCTGGAATCCATGAATCACTTGCTGGAGAAAAGGAGACGTATGAAAGAGGCGGTGAACTCCGCCCTGGTGTTTCGGATGGGACTTGAACCCACATGCTTTCGCAGAAGTTTTTGAGACTCCCCTGTCTGCCGATTCCAGCACCGAAACATATTGCTCGTCTTTCCGAGCCGCCACACATTTTTAGATCTTGTGTTGATCTCTGGACACGGGTTTAACGTCTCCGCCCCGACGATTACTCGATGTTATTCAGAACCGGAATACTGGTATCACCGCCAACATAAGTCGGAAGCTTGCCATCCCACTTGCCGTACATCTGCTGCTGAATCAGCCGATCAGTCAGAGACTCAGAGATAACCTTGTTTGCTTCGGCTTCTGCATTCGCTTCGACAATCTTTGCTTCCGCATCTGCGTTTGCTTTAGAAATCTTGGTCTGGTTTTCAATCTCCTGAGCTTCAGCGTTACGCTCGGCAACAAAAGACTTATTGATAGCAGCCTGAACCGCAGTATCGTCATACTCGATGCCATCCTTCATACCGAGGACAGTAATCGTAATACCACGCTCTGCAAAATATTCGGTCACATCTTTACGAACATAATCCATGATTTCAGCCTTCTTCTCAAGGATTTCGTTCATGGTGTACTTCGCACACTTTTCAACAAAGTCAGCTTCAACACGAGCTCGGATTTCAGTATCCATAATCTCAGAGAGCTGCTTATTGTTGTAAGAGTATAGGAATTTAACCGCATCATTCTCAGTGTAAATCTGAGCCGAACAGTTCATTCCAACCGAGAAACCGATAGACTCCTTGCTTTCAGCAGAGATGGACTGGTTGGCAGTGCTGGTGCCGCTTTCCTTCCCCTCTGACCACTCACGAGTGACAGGGGTTCGATTAACGATAACCAACATATTGTCCGGAACCCAAGTGCCAATGATGTCAGTCGGTGCCATATGTTTCTTCGAGTAGGTAATGTACACCTGCTTAGCTGCTACCTTAGCCTCGGCCAGCATAGCCTCGCTCTCAAATGACGCCTGATTTCCGCTGCCTTCAGAAAGAGAGATCAGGAATGCGGTTTCATGTGGTTCGATCGTGTACACTTCCTTTTTTGTACACCCCGTGAAAGCAAGCGCCATAATGACTGCACATGAAATCACAAACAACTTTTTGATTTTCTTCATTTGTTCCTCCTTTTAATTTTTAAGTATTTTATATACCATAACTCCAATCGCAAGCGAAAGAGCTACAGACACCGTAAGCCACGAATCGTTGATAATGTTGTAAAGAGAGGCCGTCTTCCCAGTCTCCATTTGCAAGAGAACGAGGTGGCGAACAATCTTACTGAACACATCATCAAACGCTATGAATGAGATTACTGCCACAAGGACGGACAGTAATAAATTTTTGTGTTTCATCTTACTCCTTGATTTCTTTCGTTTCGATTCGATCAGTCTCAACCCAATCGTCGCCAGAGAACTCCATGCTCCCCGATTCCCAACCGCACTCTGCAATCTCCTGAGCTTCTTCTCTAGTGTCGGCTTCGACTTTTGCAGAATACGACATTCGCACGTAAGCAGTACATTCGAACATTGGCATTTGATTCATTCCTCCACTTCAAATACCATATAATACATATGATTATCTTCACCGTTATCAACTGCAGCTCCGATAACATACTCAGGATATGGGGTCAGAATACACCCACAAAAGTCCGCATAGGAATCAGTATTGATTCGTGTTGCGTTTTCATACCTTGCAGCTTCATCACTTGGCATACCATCAAAGAACTTCTGATAGCTGCTGGCAGCAAAATCAATTGCATTTTTTCTTGACTGGAACGCTTTATCGAAACTTACTGATTCGTAAATGTCGACCTTTTCGTTGGTATAATCGCTTACGACGACATACATCTAAATCACTCCTTCTCAAAGATATCCGTGTACTTCGTGTACAGCTTACCGTTATGATAGTAGGTGTTGTAATCGCACTGTTCAATGTACCACCACCGCTTCTGATGGCCGGCTTTCAGAAAATCGTGCAGATGATAGGTTGGCTCGTAGTTCTCGTCCATACGCTGTCGGAACGAAAGCTCGTCAATCTGGTCTGACTTCTCAATAAAATCGGCAATGGCGTTGATGTCATCTTCAGTCATGCTATCATCCACAACAAAAACCACTCGAACGATTTCATTGCCTCGACGACAAATCTTATCAAGATCATCCAGCCCGTGAACATGGTAGACAACACGGTCGAACTTATCAAACGGAAACAACATAATCTCGTGATTATTTTCTGCATCAAAGTAACTGGTGTGCAGTTCGATCTTGCGAAAAGAACGCCAGCACATCTCGAAGAACCCGAACCACCACGCCTGATGTTCCCACCAGTGAAACAGTGGATCACCGCCTCCAGAAACAGATACCCAGTTGCAATCGTTGCATTCGTTATGAAGAATGTGCCACAGCTGAGCATAAGAAGAATACTCTCCTGTCGGTGTCATCTTGAGCTTGTTATTGCGGACGATACACTCAGGACAGCTGTAGTGGCACCCGAAGTTCGTGATGATACTGAGATATTTGTCAGCCATTTTGATTTACCTCTTTTTGATTTATTTATATTCGTACACTAAATGGTGGGCCAGGAGGGATTTGAACCCCCGATCAAGCAGTTATGAGCTGCCGGCTTTAACCAGACTAAGCTACTAGCCCAAGAGAGGAGGATTTAACCATGTAACGACATCGGCGAGGAGCAAGCGGCTTACAAAGTCTGCGCTATACTCAGTCGCGTCAGTGGATACAACACATAAGCGAATTGGTCTCTTATGGTGTCCATCCTCAAAGACTGCCCTTTTCAAATTCACTCTCCGATACTCTGGGCACCGAGCATCTATGCCACTTTCGCAGGCAGTGCCATATTCGCCTACTCATAATAGAGCCATGCACATCCACTGTGGCGGGTAGCTACTCCCGTTGCATCATGGTTATTATTTTCGGTCTGAGCGTTATGGGTATTCGTAGTCGGAAAGGGAGAACTCAAACACCCACGGTGGAATTGCGCCACCCCAGCTGCCAGCGTACTACTCTACACTAACAGCATCGAACCTAGCTGGAGCCCAACAGAATCGAACTGTTGTACGACCATCGGCCCCATATAAAAGCAGGGTTATCGTACCTGCCCGGCGATTTCAGCCACGACAACTTAGAAATCAGAAAGATTGTGTCAAGCAACACAATGAAAGGAGGCGTCTCCAAGTTGTTTGTCGTGCAAGGGAAATGCGAAAAACCTTACACACTGGTCGAGCATGAGGGACTTGAACCCTCGACTTCTTGCTCCCAAAGCAAGCGCCCTTCCAAACTGGGCTAATGCTCGATATATGCCGGTCTTTCCCGGCTGTCAGTCCCAAGGACAATGGAGGAAAGTAGATGGCTTAGATATTTGCCGCCACTGCCTTTGCAGCTTCCTTAAACACTTTCAGATTCTTGTCAGAAAACTGGAAAATTTCAGGAGTGCTTTTAGGCGGCTTGTTATGAGTGCGAATATACGCTTTACGCATTCGATTCATTTTCGTGACACCAATCACATCGTAGATCTTTGCATATGTAATTCGATACCCAATCGTCTTGTCACCCAGTTTTTTAGCAAGAGGTTCAATGATCGGTAACGTAATGCTTGGCTTGTGGTGATAAACTCTTTTCTTCAGCTGTTCAACCGCAGGGGCTTCAGCCGCCGGTGTTTCAATCTCGACTGCCTGAACTTCAGCAACAATCTTAATATCCTGACCGCCCGGATTTTCAGGAGACATCGTCTGAGGAAGATCTTCGACCTCCTCGGCCTTTTCCACGGGTTCATCTTCTTCTACCTTGTGTCGTCTTGGCAACATCTCAGCAGGAATCAAAGCCGGTTTCTTAGCGAGAGAACCCTTAATCCCCTTTTTGAGTTCAGCGTCGTGCTTTTCGTTTTCATACCGATCCTTCATAATCGACATGAAAATCGATTTGTACATCTCGCTGCTCTCGATGATATCCAGGCCGCTGATGTTCTTGATATCACCCTTGTAGCCGACCCGCTCAACATACGCCTTTCGCTCATCCTTGAAATACCAGCCATAGTTACGGCCGATATAATCATAAGCCTGTTTCAGAACCGCATTCAATGGCAAGCCAGTCATACGAGCGATGGAGTTGCCGAGCTTGTAAATCTCAGTCCGCCATTCGCTGCGTCCCTTGTATGTAGTGCCGTGGGTTTCCTTTGCCTCGGTTGTGGTTGCCTGCTCAGGCTGCTTCTGCAGCTGACCCATCGAGCTAAGCTTTCGTTCCAGCTGCTTGCAGATGAACAGCACATTGTCGAGAGCGTTGCGATCCTGCTGGCGTGCAGCTTCGAGAGCGTCCATTTTGGAACCAATCTCGGTCAGCGCCTGAGTCATCCGATCGAATCGTTCTTGACGTTTGATCTCAGCCTGGTTGGTCCTCAGCGATACGGTTTCGCCCTGCATCAGAGCGACCATCACATCCCAGCAGAAATCAATGAAGGCGTTTGCCTTGGGCTGGGTGCTGTAGCGGCAGATTTCCATAACCCCACGCAAACTGTACATATAAATCCGACGTTTTTGCGTGTAATTGCCGACCTCATTATCCAATTTGGATAACGAGCTCAATGGGTCAAGACGATCCTTGTTTTGATTATGAATCTTGCCAATGGCGATTGACGGATTCTTGTACTCCAACGCCCGCCCAATCTGTTCACGGGTCATCCAGAAATCATCCTGTGCCCTGCTGTGACCAACCTGCGGATTCTCGTAGACCTGAATCTCCAGATCGCCGAACTTCCTTGAGGTCGCTACTTTCATTTCTACATTCGCATTCATTTTTGTCCTCATCCTTTTTGATTTTTAACTGTGTACATCTTACTTTGTTGTGATATAAATCATACACGCTTAACAACGGATTGTCAATCGTGTAAATGACCAAATCATAGCAAGACATTTTGTTTATATTTGTTAGCTTGTCACCACCTTCCTTATTATAATGGGGTTGATTTGTGATCTAAATCTGTGTGTTACAGGCTGCCTCTGATTGGTATCCGAGCTCGTAACCTTGGAAGGCGACCCTTATGATTGGAATTACCCCTCTTGTACCTGGATTTCTCCTGTTTTAGTTGTCGTACCTACGCTGTTCTTGTTTCTGGATGACCTCTTCAACCATCCACACGCCTTCAACGGATCTAATATAGCTGCAGATCGCCTGCGGGCGGTAGGCACCACATCTTACCTTTGCGTCACACTTGGCTTAGCCTAAGTGCATCTTTGATTAGCATTTACAGTTAAACGCTTATCATTGATTATTCATCACAAATCTGTCATTGCTCATCATTTCTCTATATCGGAGGGCCAGTTTTCATCATAGTTCTTCAACTCGCTTTCATTATAAATTATTGATTGACTCAAATTGAGATCTAAATCTGTTGGTCACGGAGTGCACTCATCCCAGTTACCCTTAAGGTACCTGCAGACACCGTTGGTCAGACATCGGCGTGAGTTCGAGGATTGGACTTTTTCAGTGGTCACAACCAGGAGTTCGCTCACAAGTGAGACTATTTTCCATCCTCGGCACTGCTCTTCTCGTCCACCGGATCACGTCGACATCGCGTACGGACACCGCGGCGGCTTCCTCCAGGGGATACCTCATTCTACCTTTGCGATACATTTGGCTTAGCCTAAATGCGTTGTATTGAAACAACTATTCATCTCAATCTGTCTGTCAGCACGATGTCGTACTATGCAGAATCGTCAAATTGTTTCATGCTGGTTCACCTCCTTGCGATTGTTTCGTTGTATGTCGTATGTTCTCTAAGGCGGCCAGGAAGCCCTGTGACGGCGTTTCCGTGTTTTTGTGTAACTTTCACCACAATGCTCAAAAACGCCACGCAGAGGCTCTCAGGCCGTTCTAACGATGTTCTGTGTCATCGAGCGTCATCAGTGGTGTTGGAATTTGACCACATCGAGACGTAAAACACAGCTTCACCGAGATCCGACTTAAGATACCCCTCCAAGCCACCAATAGTGTTTTTGATCTCGAAGGTTACCTTGTCGCCGTTGATCTCGAACAGATGACCATCCCGCTTACGCTTGTTACGACAAGTGATAAAGTCCTCACCAGCCGCGCCCCGCTCAAGCTTGACCCACTTGGTCGGAACCCGAATCAGAACAAACGACGAATCGTCACCGCTCCGAATCGAGAACTGATCGTACTGCTGGGTCAGCTCAACGAACTTGGCGGGGGTAAATTCATAACGGCCGGGCTCAAAATTAGTCATAAAGGGTTTCTCCTCTCTTTCTTGCTCTTCTCCTACTTCTTCTCTTTCGCTTCTTTCTCTCTTTTCTCCCTGATGGTTCTTTTCCCCTTAACAATCCTCTTAACTCCTATAATCCTCTTTTCACTCAATCATCATAATCACTTCAACATCCATATCACATTCATTCTTTTTACTTCCCAAACTTCTTCTCGCCAGACATCGCTGATCGCTCGCTTGGCTTCGAAATCGAGTCGCTTCGCGCTTGGACTCCGCCCAAACCCGTGTGTTGCGCATCTTTGTTTTCTCTTGACAATTATACAACAAATCGTCATTTGATGGAATGTAAGAATGTGTTACTAGCATTTCGTTCAATTGGTTAGCGTTTTTAGCATCGTGTCATCAAACGAACTTGATTTGCCAGTAATCGTGATAGTCATAGCCAACGATGTCAATGGTGCTCAGACCTCTTTCGATTCGAGGCTTAGTGGATTCATTTCCGTCAACATTTGTCCATGTTTCGAGCTGTTCTTCGTAACGCTTATTAGCATTAGCATTCATAGCACAAAAAGCATCCTGGTATGTTTCGTACTCTTCCACTAATGCAATATATGGCGTACGGTTGTCGCAAGTGTAGACATTGATTAGGATATACATAGGGAACTCCTTTAATTAGAAACTTCGCTCATATACGGAACCATCTTCGCGAATGATCGTCACATTTTCCAAACCAAAGTTATATGCGACAATCTGTTTCGCTTCGACATAATCGCGGCTCAGATGAAGAAGCTTATTACAATCACGAATACGCCGTTCGTAATTTGCCCGTGCTGTAACTTTCCAACCGTCGAGCTCTTTGTACATGACGAACTCACGCATCGATATTGACCTCCTGTGACTCAATGATTTTAGGGTGAATTAAGTAACACTTAAATATGTTTAACCAATGCGAATCAGCCCTGCTCCAGCACCCATCTTCACACCGATTGCGCCGAACTCACTGAATTCTGGCGTATTGTAATTGACGGCATAGACATCAGGACACATATTTTCAATGTCGTCCCAATCCATCGGCCACTCATCTTTCTCGTCGCTGACATAAAGCAGATTGTCAATGACGCCGAGCTCCTGATGGAATGACCGGATCACACTGTAAACAAGTCCGCCGTACTCTTCTTCAAATTCGTGGACAGCTGTTTTTTGTTGATCGTCCAGAGCGTAAAATGCGCCCCAAGGCGGCTCACTGGACAGCCGTGTACCGTCTTCCTCGAACAACTCAATTGCTTCATGAAAGAATCCAAACGCCTTCATCCGCTTGATAGCTTCGGCACGTTTCTCTTCGATTGATACTTTCATCAGGTATCACCTCCAATGATGATTGATTTGTTAGAATTGTTAAGGTAGTATCGGTCGCGAAGCGTTTCCATACTGTCGATAACCCTGTCGAGTTTGTTCCAAATGTAATACTCGTAGTCGCTCATCTGACTGACAGGAGTTCCAACCAGTTTTTGAAGTAAGCCAGCAACATCATCATCAATAAACTCCAATCGGAATGCTGCTTCGCCCCGCTCCCAAACTTTGCTGCCATGAACAGCCACGTCATATGTAACCAGAATGGATTTCATTATACTTCGCGCTCCCTTCTTAGATTGTGACTGTATGTAAATAAGCCGAACTACCGCGCTTTGAAAATGCTTTACATTTGATTAGCGTATTGAAGATTTGATAAGCAATCTCTCTGATATCAGCCTCACTACAATCATATCGATATAAGCAGTCGTATTTCCACTCGGTTGACATTTTTCTGAAGTAATCATATGCAACCGTACGATAATTACCAGAGTGTGAAATATGCGCCACTGCATAGTATGTAGCGAAAAACATATTGTCATCAAACAGAATTCCGTAATACATATCATTCAGGACGAAATCATGTGCGCCGGTTCTTAGAATCGGTTCATTTGGAATCTGCTGAAGTCGTTCCAGTTTGTTCTTGTAATCAAGATAAGATTCCACGCATTTGCTGGGGCGCGTTTCCAGATATGACACCTTTTCTTCGAGCTGTTTGATTTGCTCTTTCAGTGTGCGATTGACCACATAAGTCGGAATTGAAGACAGCTGGAGTGGCTTTTGATAAGGGTCTCGCCGTACCATTTCACCGCCTTCATTCTCAAAGATGCGTTTGAGTTCGTTCTGGATGCGGACTACGTTGTACATCCAATTGTTATAGAACAGCAGCTCAGCTGGCTGTCCATTGATTTCAGTTTTCACGGCTGCGTTCCTCCTACTCTTCGAGTGTGATATCATCGTGGCCAGCGTCTTCAAGCGGTTCATCCGATGCCAGTGCGATGATTTCATCCATGTTGTTTTCGACCAGATATTCCCAATCTTCCAACCGCTGACTGATAATTGCCGTCGCCTGAGCAATGACTGCGCCCTTCGTAATGCACTTACAATTACACTTCAGAGCCAGAATCAGATCGTCAAATGTGACAGGATCGAGAATCGTATCGCTTGGAATCATGTCCTTACCGAGTTTCCAGTCAGACATAATCAGAACCTCCTAAACTGTACGAACTTGCCGTCCTCATAGCAGGGCGAGTAGCACTGCGAAGTACAGTAATCATTCACGAATGTAGTCACGAAGACAGGTTCGCCCTGAATGATTACAGCTTCCGGCTTCAAGTTCTCAATTTGTTCTGCCGCCTGCCAGGCCATATCCTTTACCTTGATAGATGCGTCCATGGGAAAAATCGTAAGCAATGGTCCATCATGAAGAACGCCATCTGCACACAGCTTGCGAGCTGCATCGAGCTGGGCATTGGACCACTGGGCGATAGAAAGTTCAGTCATGTTGATAACCATACTGCGTAGCTCCTTTCAAGTCAGGTCACGAATAGCGATTTGTACGAAACGTTCATGCTGTTTGTTGTCGACATTCTTCCAGCGATAAAGCACATACGGTGCCGCTTCTTCATCGAGCTGCGCATCGTAAATGTTGGGGTTCTGAGTTGCTGCCTTGTAAATGGCACGAAGAACATCGAGAGCATCCTCAGAATTCTTGTGTACAGACTGGATATTGTGAGCGTATTCGTTCCAAGAAAACTTGTCATCCTGTTTGTAATAGCAATCATCAACGATATATACGGGTACATTCATAGGTGTTTGCTCCTTTCATTCCATCTCGATCGTGACACTGTTATATTCAGGGGTTCGATGCATCACATCGGCCTCCCACATCTTGGCACAATCATAGCTGGCGAATGCACGGCGGACCACCTTGAGCGGGATTTTGCCATTGTTGTCGGCGTAGAATGTAATCTTGTAATGCTGGAGCCGATAGCCAGCGTCTGCATAATCACCCATGCTGCGGACCTCACTTCACTTCTCTTGATTCAATCTGGACAAAACGCTCAAGCTCATCGCCGTCTCCGTTCTTCCAACGATAACGAAGATTGCGGCCATTAGCATCAAAATCGACGTCATAACAATTCGGATCTGCACTTACCGATTTTGCCATTTCGGTCAACCTTTTCATGGCACACTCGCGACTGCTATAAACATCCCCATTGTAATGATTGAACATCGCCCACGGCTGGCCCTTGATTCGCCTGGAATAGGAATTATCCAAAATATGTACCATCATTGTTACAACTTCCTCCTTTTTACCCGCTGCGTTCTCTGTGGATTATACATAGCAGCACTTATACCATATAGAAGTATGAATATTTGATTTCGGGGGCGTATTTGTACTGAGCAACACACTCCAGTCCAATGATATGCTTGTTGTTCTGTAGGAGCGCCTTCTGACCCGGCGACAAGATACAATCAAGCATCACTCGCATTGCCGGCCGACCACCTTTCAAGATACCATTCTGATACTCAATCACATGGTCTTTGATTCTTGGCGGAAGAGATTCAATTAGTTTCGCGGTGTTCATGTTGATTTCCTCTTTTCTTTTTGCGTGTGTATGCTATTGTAGTGGATGTGGTTACGTCTGCCTCGGTACCACCAGTCGCCCGACATCAGAAAACGATTCGTACGAAAAAATACAGCGCGATTATTATAGGGGCGATAACCGTGCTGTTTGATCTATTATTTCAAAAAAGTATATTAGCTGTGCGTCAAAACAGTTTGTATCGCCATCTCATGAAATTTCGCTCAGTGGAGTAAGACGCGACCCTTGCACCAGCTGCTGTGCCCGCCGTCTGCGAGCCACGAAGTTTACAATTCAAGCTATAAACCCTCCTTTCGTTTAGTTTCGCTCATTCAAGTAACACCCTCTAGTTTACTTTTATCATCAATTTATCAGCGTGGCCTTTGCATCAAAATCAAATCAAATTTCACTAGAGCCGTGGAGCGCCCTTCTGTTTGTGCTACCGTTTCTATGCGATTGCGTTCTGGGCTTGGGACCAGTACAGGCTCTGCAGAACCCGTAGCCGCATTAGGCTGAGCGACTATTGCCGCCCAGTCCCCTCTGCGAATACTTCGTTTATGATATCATCTGAACTCGCATTATGTATGTAGGAAATTGCTGGAAATTCTTACTTGTTCGCCGCGGCCGCATCATTTACAACGCGGTATCGAATAAATTATGTCTGTTTAAAAAAATATCGCAATGAGAATCATAGCTCCCACTGCGATCAAAACGAAATCACGAATCATTTCGACAGTATTTTCCCCGGCGGTTTCATCTGCGGCATTTAACCACTCCGCGAGGGTATCAATGATTCGATTGTAGCGTCGGAAACAACCGAGCTGATACAGACCACATCCAATTTGATAGGATGCACCAATAAGTAGCAGCAAACTGGCTGCAATCCAAACGATAGGATGCTTAGACAATGAAATCGCCCTCCATTTGATTCAGTTCCAGGGTTTCGCTTTCGGCTCGTAATGGATGTTAGCGTCAGCGAGCGCCTCTTTGTAGATAGCAATCAGCTCAGTATCACCAAACATAATTGCGACCTCTAATGCAGATTCAATTGCGATGATTGCCATGGAACATAACCTCCTTTCATATTGCTGTGCTTACATGCTATGCTATATGCTATGCTTACAGTCTAACGAAATCATCAAGATAATAGCGGACCCCATTCATGATGAAGTATGTCCGCCCTCTTGCTGTCGTGTAGACTTTGTACGGGCCTCGCTGCTTGCGTGTGGACCCGGTATTGATAGCGACTTCGACCTTATCATCGACGCCGTTCTGAACGCCGAGCAGCTCAATGCCGCCCCAGTTGGTAAGGGGGAAAACCGCAATCGGCGGCTTTGGCGGGAAATTTTCGCGCATATTTGCACCTCGCTTTCACGCCGAACATATCGCGAGCTCGCTTCTTCATAAGAGAATCCTCGAATACAGCAAATCCGCCTCGATTATTGATTGATGCAACGAGCACAGTGTAGCGCTCAAGTGTATCCCATGTGATACGCTTTGACCTGAACTTGTTGTACTCTTTATAGCTTGGGAATCCTTGTCTTGCATCTACGAAGAATTCAGGAGTCAGATTCATATCGGGGACTTCAACAATGCGAATAATTTGTGGCGCACTGTATTCTTGTTTTAGGACGACAGCGATGAGCATATCGTCCATCTCGTAAAACTCAGTCAGAATCATGCGTATACCCCACACTGAAAGAGCTTGCGACCCGCCTTGCCCATATGTGTAGGATACAAAATCGGCTCGCGACCATTGACATCGGCGATTACCTTTGCACCCATAATTTCGAGTCTGGCAAGAAACGCTGTCATGCTCAATCCGCCGTAATCTTCCGGGTTGTATTCAACAGCAACCGGCCAGCCGCCATCATACAGAACGGCCGCAATTGAAGTTACATCGAATTCCATGGCCATTTTTAATCCTCTTCGGCGGCGCTTTCGCACCACAGAACATCCTCGATAATGTCATTCGTGATATCGGCCGGAGTTCCGTTTACATTCATAATAAGAGTCACACGCTGATTTTCGTGCGGGGTTTCTTCCCACGATGCATAGGAATACTGCCAGAGATCGCCATTGGAATCTTCAACTTCAATCATCTGGATGCCGCTGGGGAAAACGACCACGTTAGAAACATAGCCGCTCATGATGTAACGGCCATCTGCGTTTGCGTGAAGTGCGGGGTGGTCAATTGCTGCGGTGGCCTTAACGCTTGCGGCTCCCATGCAGAGAACACAAATCAAGACGGCGATAGTTTTCATAAATACTTTCATAACGATGTATCCTTTCTTTAATACGAATGCTGTGCTTTCAACTGCGGCACTCTCATTTCCGATTCACATATAAAAGAGCCTTGCAAGAATTGACTTACAAAGACTCTTCCTGACGGAATCAGTTGAATGCTTCTGCAAGACTCTTAAACCATCTTGCCTTACAGAAAAATTTATGCGCTTCTACATATGTGCTAAAGTGCCTAGTTGCGGTTTCGAACCAGCCATTTACATACCCTGACAGGGTAACAAGATATACACGACCTTCAGGGAACTGACCACAGACCGGTGCCGGAGTGCTAGTGAATGCACCACCAAGAATTGTGGTGAATTCATCATAATGGGATACGCCATCTATAATGATAGGTTTGATTGTTTTCATAACAGGACATCCTTTCTGCTGATTCATTTCTTACAACGCTATTGCGTACCATATTGGGTTGGTAGCGGTATACTATCTTCCCCGTGACCGCCAATCGCACGGCATAAAAAGAAAAGAGGTAAAAAGAAAACGCCACATTTTTGGTGTGACGAGTACGCTAATTGATTATAGAGTTGTTTTCGTTTATAATATTAATTGGAGGCGATAACTTTGAAGCCAAAATTAACTTGTTCTAAGCCAAAATGCAATGAACCTGTTTTTCAAGATGGACTTTGTTATAAACACTTGTGTCGCAAAAGACGTGCCATAAACAAACGTGATGGTATTTTTATTAAAACAAAATTCTCAAAGAAAGAACTTGAAAATTCTGACAAAATAACCTGCTTGAATTCAAATCTCGATTCAAATTCGGATCTCAAAATTGGTCCAAACGGGCAATGGAATCATGGGAATAACAAATAATCACTTATGTTTGCCAGACTTAATCGGGAACTGAGGAATGAGAGGCCGACGATCGCTGTTGTCAAAATTCAAACCCATTCCTGTGCCGTCCATGTATGTTTGCAATGAACGATCAAGGGTTTTCTTTTTGCCATTCATTTCAATACACTCTCCATAAAGAGAGTAACTGAGCTTGGAATATTCGCTGGTACTCATGGACGATTGACTGTATTTCATTTTGAATTTTTTACGACGAATGCAGTCAGGATTAGATGCTTCTTTATGCCAAATCTCGGAATCTTTTTTCATTTCATCCCGGTCTGGGTTTACCATTTTGGTTTCCCAGTTATAAAGTTTGACGCACTTGACTCGTGCTGCATCGATGATATGCAAAACGATTTCCTTGCTGGGCATATCGTCCCATCTGGTTTTCGTTTTCATATCACGGTGCTTGAGTCGCATTTCTTTCGTCTGAGGGTCAAAACGCGGCTCTGCGACAAATTCATAGTGGCCAAAAGTGCCATATAATCCCATGTACGGCACTTTGCATCCGTTGTACGTCATACCCTTTCGGTTGACACACTGGATGACTATTCCGTTTTTATCCTTGTACATCAAAGACAGCCCCTTTCTTTCAGAATCTTAGTTCAAAGCCCCCGCGCCACGTCAAGGCGTTCTGAATTTGCGGGAGTGAGCGGGCATTTTCGGTTGCCATACCTATCTCATACATACAAGGCTACGCTCATAAACTTGCATGTATCAGGGCCATCATTATATTTTGCACTTGCCTTTTCAGCCCTTTGGTAGTGCAGGACTTAGGTGGAATGCTATGGTTTGTCCCTGCGTATACCCGCATATAATGGTATTTCCCATTATTTCATAGCATTGTGCGGACACAAGCAGTTTTACGTCATGCTCAGGACACTAGATATTATTTGGAGTTTCATCGCTGTGCGGCTCCTTTCTTAGATTTCATTTAGAATGCAAAATTGAATAGCCGTTCCAGATAGAACTGACCATTTTTATTGGAGAAGAATCTTGCTTTCAGGATTCGTTTTGTTACAGTCCAGTTCGACCATTTGTTGGCAACCATGGTTTCGACATCTTTCGTTGCGTTCTTGAAACCGGTTGCATCCAGCTCATAATAAAGGAATTCATACTGGTCGGTCTCCTCGTTGTGCACTTTTGCTTCCAGAATAAAGGGCGCTTTGAATCCAACTTCATCAATACTTGCGTTCGTCACGATGGGATGAGGATACGTCCAGAACGCTCTTTCATCAGGAGTGGCGACGATAGCGGGTTTGCACTCAGGACGAGAGTACATGATATACCCATCTCTTGCGTTTTCAACGAACTTGACAGGCAGACCAGCGCTCAACATCTTGAACACCGTGTCGTCGTCCAGCTGGGAGAGTTCTTCGCCGCTCTCCATAATGACATTGTACAGAGTGCGAGTGATGACCTCGACGTCTGCGTTTGCAAAGTCGTGGGTCAGGTCGTAGGTCAATTCGTCGAGCTGATAGTAGCCATGCTCACGAACACGACCGAAGCCGAGAGACTCTCTTATGACATAGGGACAATCCATAGTAATAACCTCTTTTCTGAGTGTGCAAAATGCGCCACACTCTTGAGCGCTACGCATACCGCGTTGGAAAGGGGCCGCTTTGAACGGTGCGACCCCGAAAGGGTATCCGATTATTGCGTGTTACTGCTCAGCCTTGGCAAAGAACTTGCTCTTGCTTGCAAAGTCGTACTTGGAAGAACGTGCCTTGCCATCGAAAGAGAGGCCCTTGGAGATAGTGACAACAATCTCGTCAATCATGGCCTTGTCACCAAGACCCTTGACAGAGCCCTGTTTTGCCCGATTTGCCGCAATCTTGAGATACTTAATATCGCAAGACAGAGCAGTGCAGGCCGCTGCCAGCTCTTTTGGAAGCATGGCGTTCCAGATAGCCTGGAGTTGAGCCAGGCGCTTGCCCTTGTTGACAGGGCCGACAAAGCAATCCAGCCCCATATCTTTGAGGGTTTCTTCTACCTTGGTGCTACGAGTCAGCTTGTCAGCGCCAAGCTCGCTTGCGGTCTCTTCAGAAAGCATACCATTGAACAGCATGACCAGTTTCTCATAGTGTCCATCACGGCAGAGGGTTACGCTCTTGTTGGGCATAGGCTCCCCTTTGTCGTTGGTTTCGACAGCGTTCAGGGTCTGGTAATACTTCTCCAGTGCCTTGAACTTGATGAGCATCTTGGCATCCTGGGTAGACAGAGCACCGCTCTTGGGGTCAGTGGTAATCTTGATGCCCATGTAGTAGGGGTTAGGAGCATAGGAACGCCACATTTCAGCGCGTTCCATGGCGCAGAACTCAGCGCACTTTGCATCGCAAGCGGCCTTGTTGTTGCTTTCGACAGCCTTGTTGAGCGTGGTAGTAACGTTCTGAGACTCCTCAGCGGTCAGAACCGTCTTCTGGTCGTTCAGAAACTTCACCAGCTCAGGGATGGTCAGCTCGCTCAGCTTGCCAGCCTTTGCGATTGCATCGTAGTCAGCATAAACTTTCAGCATAATAGTTACCTCATTTCTTTTTGTGTGTGACGAATACGGTTTTTTGCCGTTGGTGATAGTTACGTCCGCCCCGGTACTATCAATCGCCCGGCATTATGTAAATGGTCACAAATGTAACCAAGTCAGGTTAGTTTCTCCTCTAGGGTTCCAAACCCATCAAACAACTGTTATTCTCTGAGGCTTGTTAATTATCGCCATCTCCGACTTTGGCGTTTTCCATGCCCTACAACGGTAGCTCTGACCGCGTTGTAACAATTCCGGTTGTGTTATCTTCGGAATTGCCTGTTATTCAGTTTTCAAGGTACACCGCCCCCCGCACTTTCTCCCACGTTCTTGGGAATTATGCCAGTAGTGTTTGGCCATCGAGGTTTGGGCGCACTAATTGCTCAGATAGGAAACCCATGTTTTGGAATGGCAAGGTATAAACCTTGACCGGATACCCGGCGCGGTATAAACCGCCCACATGGGAAAATCCAAACTTTGCAATTTTCAAGGTGCGACTACTCCCCGGTGCGGGTGCCGTTCCGGTGTTTCCCGCTCCCCTTGGAGTGTCTACAGTATAGCCCACCTATTTATTTTTGCAACAAGCGCACAAACAGCAAAATCCACCGTCCACAAAAACGGAATGGGAAGTCGCCTATATATAAATAGGTATAAATTCCGTATTGACAGACCAACGAATAGCACCTAATAACGGAAGGTACGATTCGCCGAAAACCCGCATGAATACTAGAAAAAATGGACGTCGCCCAGGGGAATCCGGGGGGTGGTTAAAAATCGGAAGTCGGCCCGCGCGAAGCCCGAAGGGCTTAGTTGTTCTATCTCCCCATCCTTCCAAAAGCACTCCGAATCCATTCTTCTCATCCTCACAGTTGCAACATTCGTACATTCCGTTTACACCTCCTACATTGATCGCCATACGCTCATAAATAGCCCTCTAAACACCCTTAAACGTCTCCAGAACTACCTACGAAGAGTGCCAGACAACCTGCTCAGATCACCCAGTTGTCCCATCACAAAACGCTCCGGAGCTTCATCCGGTAAACATCGTTAATACGTACTATTTTTATACTAACTTTACGATCTTTTCTTGTCTGATATCTGTATATTTCGCAGTTTAAACGCTCTAAAAACGTCCCAAAAACGCTTCGAAATGCCTTAATTTTGTTAATTTCCAGCTCAAAATGCTATATTTTTATCGTTTTTTATCAATTTTCGCTTATTTTTACAAATTATAACGCCAAAAACTTTTCTCCCGGCATTTCTTACAAAACTATTGCTATTATGACGCTGCGGGTGTATAATAAGGTATAAAAGAAAGCCCGCGTCTGCGAGCTTCAAATTTCATGTTATTAAAGTAAGATATACACACATAAGACATAACGGAGGCCACTTACATAATGAAATTCTATGATACCTCTGCCCTACTGGATCTCCCGCCTGACACATTGCTTGCGCAGCAGTTCCTAATTGCTGACATCACTCTCTATGAGCTGGAAGATATTAAAACCAGTGGCAAGAAGGATGAAGCCACCAAAGCTAAAGCCCGCGCCGTCACTCGCCTGCTTGCCGAACATCCCACAGCGTATACAGTAGTATCTATTGACTATTCACAGCTGCTCTCGATCCTAGACGGTGTCCCAGTCAAAGACAACAACGACGGAACGATTATGGCTGCTGCCCGATGGTATCTGAATGAGCTGCAGAACAAACTGGACAACCTTCCAAAAGAGTTAGACGCAGACAGTGCCAATGAAGCCGCCAAACTTACCACGCTGATTGATTCTTTCTGTTTTGTTACCAGTGACCTAAGTTGCTTTAATCTTGCGCAGCAGGTTATGAAACTGCCCTGTGAACTATCTCTTGATTGCGGCGGAGCCCACAATGACTACACTGGCTGGACAAAGGTGCCCATGGATCAGGGTGGCGAGGAAGCATTGGCAATGGCCTATTCTAAGGATGCCGAGCAGAAGAACCTGTTTGACACTCCAACGAATGGTTATATCCTAATTCCAAATGCCGACGCCGATGAAAACATGGCTGGGCTTCGCTGGGATGGTTCACGCTATGTACCTATTAAGTATAAGAAAATCAGTAACCGCTTCACTGGCGACATCCGTCCCCGCAATGACCAACAGAGGCTCGCTTTTGATATGCTGCAGAACGACGATATCACCGTGAAGATGCTGGCTGGTACATTCGGCAGTGGCAAGACGATGCTCATGGTATCCTCTGCTATTGATATGATTGAGAAGCATAAGGTCGATAAGCTAATCTGGATTCGCAATAACATTGAAGTTAAAAACACTAAGGAACTCGGCGCACTTCCTGGTACTCTACTGGAAAAGCTAGGAGCAGCCTCATTCGCTGGACCTCTTGCTGATCATTTGGGTGGAGAAAGCGGCTTGGAGTATTGGATCAAGAACGGACAAGTGGAGGTAGCTCATCTCGGCTTCATCCGTGGGCGCGACTACAAGAACGCTATCTTGCTAGTATCAGAAGCAGAAAATCTGACCAAAGAACACATCCAGTTGTTGCTTGGCCGCGTAGGCGAAGGATCTATGTTATGGCTTGATGGTGATCTGAAGCAGACAGACGAGGCCGTATTTGAAAATAACAGCGGCATGCGCAAGGCAATTTCTGCTTTGACTGGAAATCCGCACTTTGCTTACGTGTATATGCCAAAGACAGAACGCAGCGAAACGGCGCAGCTGGCAGATCTACTCGACTAAGGAACCGTGCCAGATGATAGAAGTAAAAATAAGCGGCCTGAAAGTTGCGGACTACTTATCTCCTACCGATGGATGGAACTATGACGCACTTGATAGCCTCGCAAAAGAATTGTGTGACCGCTATCGAGAAGCCGAAGCAGAACGGACAGTAGAACTATTCAAGAAGTACATAGAAAGAATGAGTATACTACACGAAGTCGATCCTTTTTCTATTGATTATATACGCGACCAGATTGATTGGATGATTCGCCCTCTGCTTCACCGCAATATGACAATGCGTGAGTGGGTGCAAGTTAATACTTTGACCTATCAAATCGTAGAAGAACTACTCCCCTCTTATCTTGATAACATGGCTACAGTGAACCAGATGAGAAAAGAATTTAACAGTGTTGCTACACATCGATATTTAATCATACCATTTGATAAGGGACATCCGCATGGAACTAATGAACGAAACTAATTTGAATACATTCTGGGCGATTGATGAGTATTTGACTTATAAGATGTCACGATACTTTGACACCTATATTCTTCTACTTGGTTTAAAAGACGATTCTGATTTCCTAATGAATTTTGTAGGCGGCAGAGGTGGAGTCGAAGGTCATTTATATAAAGAAAAAGGTCCAGCGGTATTTGCTTTTATTGACGACAATTACAAGATCCTACGTAATGATGACGCCAAATGGATTATTGATCTAGCTTTAAAACTATGTGAACAATTATTTGATTGAAAATAAAACACTGCGCATGCAGTAGGAGAATGAATATGACTGACATTATTTTATCTGTCAAAAACAATGAAGCAGTGGTGTCCAGCCGCCAGATTGCAGAAAACTTCGGCAAGGAGCACAAAGTCGTGCTTCGCGCAATCGAGAATATCAAAGCGCAAAATTGCGCTCTGACCTCCATGTTCTTTGAAGCTACCTACACCGCCGGGACAGGCAAGACGTACCCCATGTACCTGATGAACCGGGACGGTTTCAGCCTGCTGGTGATGGGGTTTACTGGTAAATCAGCGCTGGAATGGAAACTCAAATACATCACAGCATTCAATGAGATGGAGAAGCAGCTTACCCAACCAAAGCAGTTATCCAAAACAGAGATTTTATCTCAAGCACTTTTGATCGCTAATGAAGAACTTGAAGAAAGCAAAAAACAAATCACAGCCTTAACGGCAAAAAATGCAGAGCTTATCCCAAAAGCAGAATTCGCAGACGCAATCAGCGCATCCAAAGCGACTATTCTCATTGGCAGCCTCGCTACATTGTTAAAGCAGAACGGTTGTGATATTGGGCAGAATCGCTTGTTCAGATATCTGCGCGAGAACGGTTACCTCATCTCACAGAAGGGAGACCGCTATAACACGCCGACGCAGCGAGCTATGGATATGGGGCTGTTTGAGGTTGAAACTTCCCTCTTCACCACGGCGTATGGCAACGCGAAAATCTCCTACACAACACGGGTCACGCCGAAAGGACAGCAATACTTCATTGACAAATTCGTAAAAGAGCACGGTGCAAATCTGATGATACCGGAGGCCGTGTAAACACGGAGATCTCAACATATGACATTCGATGCTGTAATAAACAATCTGTATGATGCTCTGAGTAAAAATCAAGATGCTGTCTGGTTCGACTATCAAGGATTCCGATGGGAGCTAGGCTATGACCTATGTTTTCATCCACGACATATACTTCATCCAGGAAACTGCTCTGAAGATCGACGTGTAGCTCAATATGATCATCCTGTTCCATATTATCCCGAATCCGATAATGAATGTGTATGCAGAAGTTTACTATAAAGGAGGCGATGAAACTTGGAACGAATATTTTCGCCACGCGGCGGTGGCCGCACATATCAAATATGCAAATACGCGATTGAAAACGACTGCGACATTATTGTGCCAACGATAAATCAATTTGATTACATCGTCAATACGATACAAAAAATATGTTCTTCTTCTGATGGGGAATTGATCTATTGCGGTGTTGATGTTGATAAGCACACGGCTATAGTTGACGTTGCAGTGTGGAATGGTCGGCGACAAATAAAAATCTATGACGCCGGAGATCTTTTTGTTACATATTTTTGGCGTAGTACAAAACCAATTGTGATCGATGATATAGATGAATGCATGAAACACGTTATTGGATATCGCACGATTGCCGCTTATTCTATTAGTACATATGACCCTGCAGATGTAGCTTTCAAGCCAACGTCACAAAATAATACTGAGTACGTTTGTGCCAGTTTATTGTAAGGGAGGCGCAAATGGTGTTAGATTCAAAGATAAATCAACGTCTTATGTTAAAGTTGAATCAAGATGTCCCGATTTCTTACAGTGGTGATTTTTATATTGATTTTTCAGGTGATGCCGCCATCGCTTTGCCAGATAAAGACACCGTATTAAAAACATCCTATGAAGATATTACGTGGATTGACTCATACGGTACACTGCACACGCAGCGAGCAAAGGTGGAATATTATTCAAACTACAAGATGGCCTTTTGTGATTCTGAAGACAGGCTAAAAGATGAGTGTTATTGCGAGTCACTTCTGTGAGGTGTAACACAATGGATCAGATAATAAGATTTGAAAACGGATCATCTATAATGGCTGTACGTTATGATGAAGAAATAAACGACAGTGTTTTTGATGTTAATAGATGGAAAAGTCCACTAGCTATTAGCACCGGAACCTACAACGAAGTGTATCGTAATATTGATTTATTCTTAAGGGAATACGAGGAAATACAAGAGATGAGAGTTTTATTTGTAAGACCTGAAATATACGACGTTGTTTGCAATTGGTATGATGGTCTATCTGACACACTGAAGCATCGCAAGGTTACTGCGATCTGCAAATCCATTGCTCAATTCCGCGACCAATTTAATAAAGATAAATTTGGAGCACGGTATACAACATTCTATTTTGATCAAATGTTTTCTGCAGAAACAATAACCGAATATTTCAAAGAGCTTGTAATATTGTATGGTGAAGAAGATGCACGATACATTTCAGAGGCTATGAAAATGCGAACGATCGGTATTGGCCAGTTGATGTACCGAAATAACTTTGATTGTTTTAAGAATACATGTATTGATCCAAATTGCCTTGACGAAATAATCCAAGAAGCATTATTAGACAGAACCGAATGTTATTGTGAGAGTTTGCTATGAAAAATACTATTAACAAATATGATCACGATGAAGCCTTTCAGCGAGCTGCGTTACGCTTACATGGTGAGATTGAAAAAGAATCAAATATAGAATTCGATAGTTTTCGATTCGAAGCAGATAAAACAATACGGCAGCATATAGAACAAAGTGCAGGATTCATAAAACCGTCAACGTCAATAAAGATAATCTTAAAATACAACGGGGATGAGCGGGAAATCACTGGATCTCTAGCTGAAAAAATATACGACAGATATATTGATCTGGTAGACGAAGAATTAAATCCAAACGTTTGTATTTGTGAAAGTCTATTATGATAGGAGGTAAAAATGTTCTTAACCGGTTACGATATCGATCCTGGATTTTATAATTGTAACCCAGATCAAACATGGTCCGCTGCAAATAGTTCATTTGATACTATAGCAACAAAACAAGATCTTGTAGTTCTTGAACTAAAAATAGAAGAATTGCAGAAGAAGATAGATAAATTGACAGGACCTTGCTATTGTGAGTCTTTGTTATAAGGAGGTTTTATATGAACGATGATTCAAAATATCCCGTAACACTTGGTGAGATTATTGAGTTTATGGGTAAAGCTTATGAGATCGCAAATAATTATCCTGTGACTGTTGAAGAGCTTATTTACGCTATGCAGGTATACGCAGAATGGCAAGAGAACGTATGTGACGCCGATCTTGAAGAAACGTTATGGATGGATGATGGAACTCCCATGACGCCAGCTCTTACCAGATATTTATACCATCAGATGTATGGCTTGAGTGATATCTACGAAAACGACGAGGAGGATGCCGACGATGAGTGATCGCAAGCGTGACAAAATTTCAAAAAGCACATATATGCGTGAGGCCCGTAAGCAGCGTATGATCGAAAACCAATTTATGCAAGAAATCGAGAAAGCGCAAGAAAGCGATGAGAGACAGCGACAGTCTGAACGGCGCAAGCCACGGAAGTATGATCGTTGGGGCGACGAAGATTAAGGAGGCAAAGCATTATGGACAAGGAACCAAAAAGAGATGAAGTGCCGCAGGATGACATCGCTGAGATCCGTATTCACTCTATACCGCTGATGGTGCTTGTTGCTGGTGCTTTAGGAACAGTTGATTTTGTTGATTGGATATTTACAATGGCAGAAATGCTTGTGATATTCGTACTTACATATCAAATTCTGGGGCGCGTACTATTCACAGCATTGGTAATCACTCCGATCTTGGTTGTTTTTATTAGCAGATGCTTACAAAGTTACGACGAGATCATGTATGGAGATGACGATGATATTGACGGCGGAGACGATGACGATCCGCACTTTGGGGACCATTGGAATGATCTTACTGGAGGAAAGAAATAATGAAATTCGTTGATTTAACAGGTAAAAAATTCGGAAAATTAACTGTATTAAATCAAGAGGAAGATTACATCCAAGCTGATGGCCGTCACAGATCTAGATGGAAATGTATTTGTGAATGCGGAAACGAATGTATTGTTGATGGAGACGCACTTAGAACTGGAAACACAAAAAGCTGCGGATGTTTAAAGCATCGAAAATGGGCAAAAGATCTTACAGGACAACGTTTTGGGAAATTAACTGTGATTGGTCGTTCGCCAAAATATCTTAATCAAAAAGTTTATTGGCATTGCAAATGTGATTGTGGTAATGAAGTTGATGTTATAGGCTCTTTGTTGGTTAATGGACGGTCAAAGACTTGTGGATGCTCTCATGTTACACAAGGTGGTTTTGGTAAAACAAGACTTTATGAAGTATGGTTTGCTATGATGTCTCGTTGTACAAAACCTGAAAACAAACATTATTCTAATTACGGTGGACGAGGTATTAAAGTTTGTGATGAATGGCAAGATTTTTTAAAGTTTAAAGAATGGGCAGATAAAACAGGATATGACGAAACAGCTCCCAGAGGCCAGTATACCATAGATCGTGTTGATAATAATGGAAACTATTGTCCAGAAAATTGTCAATGGAAAACAATGTTGGAACAAGCCAATAATAAAAGAAACACTCGCATGATAGAATACAATGGTGAGAAAAAATCTATTTTAGAATGGTCTGAATTAACAGGGCTGTCCGCTAGTTTAATCAGAAGTCGTTATAATAGAGGTTGGACGCCAAAAGAGATATTAACAGTTCCATTTGGTTGTAAAAGGAGTGAAATAGTTGATCAGCCCTAAAAGTTACACTGTTCGCAAATATCCTCTAAGTCTGTTTATAAAATATAATTATAAAATTCCGGCAGAAGTTGCGAATGATGCACAATATCAAGTGCTCCAGTCTGATACAATGTTGCTTCGTCAGATTAGAATTGTGTCAAACAGCTATGACGATTATAATCCTTTTATCGTATTTATCGATGCAACGGGCGCTCAGAATAAGCCAAAAGTAGTTCGTCACTTGATTGAGCATGGCGCAAAAATTGGTAAATATCATTTTTCTTTTGGCGACCGCAGCGCTTCTATGATTCGTCAATTTATTTTCTCAATGGTTGAATCTCACATTTGGCCAGAAGTTAATAAGCGAATCAGTATGGATTTGGATTTCAAGGACAAGCCGACGGTACTTAGTAAATATTATGCTTATCGCGGCCTTGTGCTTTCAAGTTGTCATTGTATCGCACTTCGAGAATGGTTCCCGAAAATTGTTGTTGTCCCAGATACTTTTACAACTATTCCAAATCAAAAGATTAAATATGTTCGTGACGAAGAAGTCGAATTCGTAGATCAGAAAACTGGGGCAAAACGCACTTGGAAACAAAAAGCAATTGCTAAAAAAGAAACAGACATTGAAATCAATATGTTTGATGGATGCGGTATTGCTCATCCTTCTTTGATGCGCGAAGTAGAGCGCCGAATTGGAACAACGGAACGAATCAATAGCATGGTGTTTCGTATGCCATATTTCAAAGGTGTTTTCAATGAAATGGATTATGTTTCATTTTACGAAGAGCGTGGCGTTACCGAAATCACCGATATTTGGGGTATCAAACATTCTGTGACTCGTGATGCAGAGCCGATGTTTATTGCTTGTGAAAGCATGTACAAGGGATATAAATATTTTAAGCAAGACGGAACTGTTAATGATTGGAACCGCTACAAAAAACTTGCTTTGAAATACGATCATGCATTAGGTATTACAAAATGGAATTATCAAGCAGATAAAGAGGTTTTAGTTAGCTTAGGAAATTACCAGCTTATCCAAGACCTACAGAATGTGCCATTTGATGAATTTAAACATCTAGCAGATAAATCAGTAGATTGGTATGAAAAGATTGTAAGTGGTGATCCGATTTTTACATACTGTTTTCTTGGCGCATTATCTGATAATACTGAACCACTCAATCATTATGTTGCGGCTATTATGCGCAATCCAGAAATGGTCCATGAGCCAAGTGTTAAAGATTATTTTCATAGTCTCCTCGATAAATATCGCAATGGATTTAAGTGTGGAAAGCTATTTTTTAACGCGACATTTAAATTTCTGCTTCCAGATCAAATCGCTTTAATGGAGGCTATTGCGAAACTTCCTATAAAGGGTTGCCTTAAAGCCGATGAGTTTTATAGCTTTGATAGACGCGGTGTTATTTTAGGTGAACGCGCATTGGGACGCAACCCGCATATATGTCACCAAGAGCATGTTAAGCTAAAAGGTGTTGACAATGAATTGACACGAAAATATTGCAGTCATCTTGTCAACTGCTGCATGATTAACGTGTTTTCAATAACTCCACAACGCTTGTCGGGAGCCGATTATGATGGAGACTTAACGCTGTTGTCAAATGAGCCAATTATTATCAATACTATCCCTGATGATGGATATGTTACTATTGATATTGAAGACAAAGTAACCAGTCTTGCCCAAGTAGACAATCTTGAAAATAAGCTCGCTTGTACTCTTCGTGGTTTAAAAAGTATGATTGGTGAAATCAGCAACATGGCATCTGTATATCATAACCGGGTTGCACGTACAGAGGAAACAAAACAGCTATATGAGGATTATATTGATCTTCTTTCTGTAGCAAACGGGAAAGCTGTGGATTTCGCAAAAACCGGTGTGCTCTACCCTATTCCTCGTCAGATCAGTAAATGGGCAAAAGCAAGTGGAATGCCATATTTCTTTAAATACAACGGTCCCTATTATGCACGGCTTCACAATTTAAGCAAAGCGCACAGCAACATGAATCTACTTTGTATGAGTCTTGAACGTTGGGAACGTGGAGTTCGTTGGCGTAAAGAACCGGCTGGCAGCTTTGATTGGCACATAATGTTTGACGACGCAGTAGGCTATGATCAGGCTGTATTTGATGAGATTGAGGGTATCTTCTTAGATTTTAACAAATACCGTAAACAACAACTTGAATTCGAAAAGAAATGTCGCAATTGGCAGCTCTATAAGAACGACCTTAAGGATAAAATCACGAAGGAAGAAGCTAAAACCTATGAGACAAACTGGCAGACAATCTACAACGTGTACCGTAACAAGTGCAAGCTGATCTGCCCTGATGTTCGTGAGTTGGCCAATATTCTAGTTGTGCTTTGTTATGAGAAATATCCAAATAAGTTCAAAAAGTTCCTATGGCACATGGCTGGCGCTGGCGTGGTTGAAAATATCAAACCTGTTCCAGTACAGTTGCCAGTTCACGACCCAAACGGCGAGTATGAATATCTTGGTCAACGATATAGTTTAGCTGAACCGAGAATCTATGAAGCAAGAGTAAAGTAACAAAGGAGTTTATCATGTTTAATCTATTCAAAAAGAAGAAACCAAAACAGGAGGAAGCTCCGCAGCAGATGGAATGCCCAAAGTGTGGTGGGACCATGACGTTGACAAATGGACTAACATATACATTCCACTGCCGGGGACAGGAACTCGAAGTCTCAAATGTCACCGCCATGAAATGTGCGAATTGCGGTGAGATGATGTTTAGCTGGGACGAAGCACAACGTATTCAAAAATTTGCTCATGAATCTGTGGGCTGGGAGGATATATAAAAATGGATATGGCCGCGTTAATTTCATATTGGAGAGCTATACCATTTTCGTTTATAGAAAAGTATTTTCATCTTCGTCTATATTGGTATCAAAAATTATATTTACGCATGATCTATAATAGGAGGTTAAATGGCATATACGACATTTTATTGCAATGAAAATATGCTACTTGAGCACTGGCAGGACTATCATGAATCAAACTTAATGCTGCGGAATTTATTAAAGCGGACAACCCTCTCCCCTATTGAATGTGCCACGATCTATTATGAACGAATGCGCAACCCAGAGTCTGTCAGTTATGATCGCAGTCACTTGATTCAGATGTTCAGTCGTGGCCGTAAAAACAACGCACCAATACTTGACGTACATCAAGTAGTTCTTTATCAAAAAGATCTGGATTATATCACCGAGGCGCGACGCCAATATCATATCAATTGGGCACAGCTCAGAGTTTTATTTGGAATCATCTTCTTTTGCCGACTATATGGAACCAGCATGGTAGCCTTAGATACAGAATTCAAAATGAAGCGATTCGGTGGATGTTTTGAGGAACAAACAGAAATCACATATTGCAGTGGGCCAAACTGGGACGATGGATATAACACTGTTCGAGGGATGCGGGAATTATCAGACGTATATCTCCTATTGAATAGGACAAGCACGGACGATATTGGTTGTTTATATACATATCCAAATTATTCACTTGATAAAAATGACGTTATTGCGTACACGTTTAATGTGACGCTTGAAAATAATCGACTGAATCTTAGCCCTGTGGTACGAGAATTATTTAATTCGAAAGAATGTTACTGTACGGTGTGCGGTACACAATATATATCGCAAAAGCCAAATGCTAGTTTGTACTGTAAAGACTGTGCGATTAAAAAAGAGAAGGCAAGATTGGCTAAAATCAGAAAAAAGTAACGTGATGCACGAAATGAACTTTGTTTTCTTAATATATGAAAGGGTATAACTCTTTCCATTTAAATTAAAAAGGAGTATTTATATTTATGATTGAAATTACTAAGAATGAAGCCACTTATCTGCGCAAGGTTATTCCCAATGTTCATATTACTCGAACAACTCACAAGTGGTATGCAGAAGAAATCAAATCTGTTCTCACTCAGTTGCCTGGCAATGTTGAAGCTGAAGAAGCACTGCGTGAGCTGAATCGAATTCAGCGAACCATTTCAAATTTCGAGATTTAACGAGGTGTCGAATGGACGAATTCAAAAAGAGAGACGATGAATCACTTGATGAATACGGGCTACGTATTGGAACTGCCTGTGATGAGCGACGGCTAACATGGGAGAAGGCTGCAGAGTATCTAAATGATGCCACTGGCTATGAAAATGGTGAGTGTACATATCGTAAGAAATACAGATCGTGGCGAGCAGGCTATGATTATGCTTTGCAACATGTACATCAAGATCAGTTGTCGGCTGAAGTTCAACGAATCAAGGTGGAACAAGTAAAAGTACGAGACGAACGAGCTGCAGCTAATAAAATCTATCGGGATGTTGCTCGTGCTGAGTCTATTCGAGATTTGATTGCCAAGACTGTAGTTCCGTATGATAAGAACGATTTCTTGAATGTCGTACAGTACGAGCATAGTAATCACGACGTGATCGTGTGTTTGTCCGATTTACATACTGGTGCCGGTATTGATTCTGCATGGAATAAATTCGACAAAGAGATTTTGAAGGCACGGCTAGAAAGTTATGTGGCTCAAATTTTTAACATCATAGCGCGTCATGCAGCTGAGAAGATCCACGTACTGTTACTAGGCGATTTAATTAACGGGCACATCCATGTAAATACCCGCGTACAAAACAACGAAAACAGTATCGAACAGGTTATGACAGCTGCAGAACTTGTGAGTAATTTTGTAGCCGAGCTATATGAAGTGTGCAGGAATATTGACGTGTACGCAGTAAGTGGCAATCATTCACGGGTCTTCCCTAATAAGGAGGAGCAGGTCGCTGGTGACGAGCTAGAGGCACTGATTCCGTTCTACATGAAAGCACGGCTGCAGAATCTGGCTGGTATTGATGTTAAAACAGAAAAGCTTGATCCGACTTTTGGCGGTTTTAAAGCCAGGAATAGCCTTGTGATGTATGCACATGGAGATAAGGACTCCCCTGCTAACGTCGTTGAGCATCTAACCATGATGGTAAAACAGCCTATCGACATGGTATTTTTGGGTCATCGGCATACGAATGGGTTAACCACAGTGCATGGCACAAAGGTCGTTGAGAGTGGCTGCGTGTGCGGCACTGATAGTTATGCCGTTGGTATCCGTAAGAATGATGTTCCGCAGCAGGTTGTGGCCGTAATTGATGATGACGGTTTGACGTGTCTGTATGACGTAAAGCTGGAAAAACCAGCAAAGATAGTAATTTAATAGATTTTTAGACGCTCTGGGCTATATGCCTGGGGCGTTTTTATATGTCGCAGGTGACAGCGCCGGTGTGCTGACCAGCTTCATAAGCTGAGACAGATGCGTTCGACTCGCATACCTGTACCCATGAAATCAAATTGAAGAGGAGGGTTCTGAATTTAAAAAATGGAAGAAAAATTTATAAAAGATTTGGGAGGCGATTACTTCTACTGCTATTCCTATCGCATGGCTTTATTTATTCGAGCTATGGGATATCGATATGAAGAAATTGGTGAACACCCATCTACGGGTTCTGTATATACACAATTCCGCAAAACACAAAAACTTAATGAAATCTTGAAACTGTGGGATAAATTGAAGTATCGCTTTGACAACATGTTAGACGATGGAACGGTGGTGAAGAACTATGGCCAGAACTGCCGTTGAAAAAAAACAACCGCGCATTAAAGTTCCGCCCTCTTGGAGTGGTGGCAAATGTATGTGTTGCGGAAAAATCTATGACGTGCGCAAAGGTAATTTCTCAAAAACGAAGAGTCAATGGTATATGGGTAATGACGGATACCTCCCGTGGTGCAATGAGTGCCGTGAGAAGATGTTTGAGTTTTATGTTAAGAAGTACAACGATGAAGATGAAGCGATTGACCGTCTGGCTATGATGTTCGATACCTATGTCAATGATAAATTACTTGACGCTTCAGAACATTCTGTGGCATCTGCTTTAAAAATCAACACCTATATGGGACGTCTTAATATACGTCAGTATGCAGATAAATCTTATGACGATGTAATCGACCAGAAGAAAAAGGACGCACTTGCTGCCGGCGATACCAAGGGAACAAAAGTCACTCAGAAGATGATTAGATTCTGGGGTGATGGATTTGATGAACGTGATTATTTATTCCTTGAGGATCATTATCAAAATTGGATAACTCGTCAAGAATGTAAAACTGTTTCGCAGGAGACTTTGTTTAAGCAAATTGCAAAAGCAGAACTTAATTCTGAAAAAGCATACGCGACTGGCGATACAAAGAAAATTAAAGAAGCAACTGACAATTTATTGAACTTGATGACTTCTGCTAATGTTAAACCTAATCAAACAAATGATAATGCATTAGCAGAATCAAACACATTTGGAACACTGATTCAAAAATGGGAAGAAGAAGAACCAATCCCAGAACCGGCACCCGAATGGCAAGATGTAGACGGTATCGGCAAGTATTTTAGGGTGTGGGTATTAGGTACTCTATTGAAGATGTTTAATCTGCCTAATCCTTATCAAGAAGAGTTTGATAAAGAAATGGAAAGATACACAGCTCATAAACCATCGACTACTGAAGATGACTCAGCTGACGGCAGTTTACGAGAGACGATTTTCGGTCCTAGCGAAGGTGGTGGTTCGTCTTGAGTAAGGAAAAATTGACAGATAAAGAAGTCGCCAATTCGAAATCAGAAAAGATAATGAATACTGTTGCCGTTCGGTGTTCGTTCTATAGAGCCAATCCGCAGCGATTCGCAAAAGACTGTTTGAATTTAAACTTAAAACCATTTCAGCAGTTGCTTTTATTTTTGATGGTCCGATGCACAGGCTTTACATTCATCGCTGCCCGCGGAATTGGAAAATCTTTTTTAACTGCCGTATTTTGTGTGATTACCTGTATTCTTTGGCCTGAAAGTAAAGTATGTATCGCGTGTAAAGTTCGAACGCAGTCTATAAATATCCTTGATGAGAAAATCATGAAGGAAATATATCCAAACAGTCCATTGCTGCGATCAGAAATAAAGAAATGGGAAATCAATAATCAGAAGGCAGAAATCTTGTTTAAGAATGGTAGCTATATCAAAGTTGTCACTGCAAATGATAGTTCGCGCGGTTCTCGTGCCACTGTTCTTGTCTGTGATGAGTATCGCTTACTTTCTAAAGATGTTATCGATCTGATTCTAAAAAAGCTCCTAAATATTGTTCGTCATCCTGGCTATCTTAATAAACCGGAATATGAACACCTGGCTGAACGAAACAAAGAATTTTATCTTAGTTCTGCATGGTTCCAAAACCACTGGAGTTATGAGAAGTGCAAGGATTATTTTGTCAACATGATTGATCAAAATAAAAAATACTATTGTGTTTCTTTCCCTTATCAGATGTCAATCAAAAGTGGGCTACTTCTCAAAGAGGCTATCGAAGACGAAATGTCTGAATCCAGTTTTTCTGATTTGACGTTCGCTATGGAAAACGAATGTAAGTGGCTGGGCGCTACCGAGGGTGGATTATTCCAATTCGATGACATCAATAAAACTCGTGTCATTGAAAAGGCGTTTTATGCTCCAAATATCGTACTTTCCTCCGCTGCGGCAGAGATTCCGAAAAAGAAAAATGGAGAAGTTCGCATTCTGACTGCCGATATTGCACTGATGAGTTCCAAGAAAAATGATAACGACGCGACCAGTATCTTCCTTAATTGTATGATACCAAATAAATCAGGTCGTTATACCAGTAATTTCGTTTACTCTGAGAATGTTGAAGGTATGAGCGTGCAAGATCAAGCATTAAAATTGCGTCGCTATTTTGATTATTTCAATTGCGATTACCTTGGGATTGATGCTCGTTCCGTTGGTATCCCGTTGATTGATTTATTGATGCGTGACATCTACGACCCCGAAACTGGTGAAACGTATTCTGCGATCAGTTGTTGTAATAATGCCGAAATTGCGGATCGATGCTCCGATAAAACAGCCAAGAAAGTTATTTGGGCCATCATGGGCAGCTCTCAGTTCAACAGTGATGTAGCTATAGGTCTGCGCAGTGGTTTCCAACAGGGGCGAATCCACCTTTTACAAAGCGAGTATAGCTGCGAAGATCAGCTCCGAAAGCTCTACAAAGGCTACGATAAAATGTCACCAAGTGAACGAGCCGCTCTGCAAATGCCGTATATCAATACTGGTCTTGCAGTGAATGAACTTGTCAATCTTGGATATGAGACAGTAAACAACGTAATCAAGGTCAAGGAAAAATCAGGATGTCGTAAAGACCGTTACTCTTCCCTGTCCTATAACTATTATATCGCGCAACAGGTTGAACGTGGTTTGGAGAAGCGGCACAATAAACCAAAGCTCCTTGATTTTAACTTCCGTGCGCCGGTATTAAAGAAGGGAGGTCTGTAATGGCTGACAAAAAAGATCAGAAGGTGGCAGTCACAAATCCTAAAAACGGCCATACTTCTTATATTACATATTCTGATTTGCTAAAAGGTGTTTATGCCAATCTATCTAAAATTGGCATTCGTAATCTTGAGTCAACATCAGAGACAAATCCGACATATACAAAATATACGAAGGACCAGATTATCACGTATCTTGGCAACCCTGCCAGCTACGAAAAGCAACTTCGAAATATGAGCAAATACTTGTTTAATATCTCGAACTACTATCGTCGGCTGATTCAATATTTCGCGAATATGTCTACGTTTTCTTATACGATTGTCCCATATGGCTTAGACCGATCCAAGACGATCAACAATAATAAATTTAAGAAGGCGTATTACTCTAGTGTAGCTGCTGTTGAACTGATGAATTTACCGCACGAAGCTACAAAAATGTTTACGGTTGCGTTCCGTGACGACGTTTACTATGGCTACGAGTGGGAGACAAAAGACAGCGTTGCATTCCAAAATCTTGATGCTGACTATTGTAAAATCAGCAGCATTGAGGATGGCGTATATAATTTTGCATTCAATTTTTCATACTTTGACTCGAATGCAGATAAACTGCCGAATTATCCGCCTGAATTCCAGACGATGTATAACACATATAAGACAAATACACAGTTGTATAAATGGCAAGAATTGGACAGCACGAAATCGATTTGCATTAAAGTGAACGAGCATGATTATATTCCTATTCCTCCGTTTGTGAGTCTATTTAGTGCTTTGGCAGACATCGAAGACTATCGTGCGATTAGTAAGAATGCCAGTGAGACGAATAATTATAAAGCTTTAGCTATGGAGATTCCGCTCAACGAAGACGATGGCTCTTTCTTAATTGACTACGAAACCGCAAAAGAATTCTACGATATGATGAGCAACGTATTGCCACCGAATATTGGTGCGATTTTGACCCCAATGAAGCTCACTGATTGGAATTTCGATCGCAGCGGTGTCAATAGTGATACAGACGAGGTCGCAAATGCAGAAGCATCATTCTTTACTAAAGCTGGTGTAAATAAAATTCTGTTTGGTGGCGGCGAAGATCCGTCTGCTTCTACACTAAATTTGTGTACTGTAAACGACCAGGAAATCGTGTTTGCTGTTATGCGACAATTAGAGAGATGGGTCAATAGAAAACTGAAAAGCGTGTCTAGTTCTTATAAGTTCCGCATCAACTTCTTACCTGTAACACATTTTAATATTGCCGAGATGCACGAACGATATTTGAAAGATGCAACCTACGGAATACCAACCAGAACTGCCGCACTGGCGACCGCTGGTTATGCTGGTACGGATTATGAGAATATGACCTATTTAGAGAATGAGATTCTGGGTCTTGGCAACACCGAAAAGCCTCTTACCAGTTCAAATACTCAATCCGGTGCAGTAGCAGGAGACGAAGGTGGACGTCCAACAAATGCAAGCAAGGGCGAAGGTTTGTCCGATTCTGGCAATGTAACTGCCGATAGACAGGAGGAGTGAAATGCAACAAGAAATATTTGAAATTATTGTGCATGGTTCTCACGCCGCCGGGATGGCCAACTTTTTAGTGGAACACGGAGCTCTCTTGTTGAGAAAGGACCCACCAAACAATTATGTATTTATCAATGATACCATATTTGAAAATGCTCTGGCTGAGTTGCAGATTGCGATTCGCCAGGGTTTTTATTTTGCTGACAAGGAGGTGAAATCAGATTGAATCAACGATATCCAATTTCTTTTACAAAGAAGAACGAATATGAAACTTCTGATTTTCGCTTCATTGATGTCTATATTGATGTGATGCACACAGGTGCGAATAAAAATCGAACAAGTTTTACCAAAGACACCATTAACAAAGCGATTTCCTCTATCGCTAATATGCCAATTTTAGGTTACGTTGTCGATGAATTGGATGACGAAGAAAAAGATTTCAAGGGGCATGAGCATGAGTTGCGTGTCACAGACAAAGATGTCAAGTATATGTACGCAGGTCAAGCTTATGGTGTGATTCCTGAGTCTTGCAATCCGCGCTGGATTATCAAAGACGACGGTACCGGCACTGAGCGTGAATATCTGCGCGTCGATGGTTTGATTTGGACAAAGTTTGGTGATCCGGTGGATATTTTCACTCGCGATGTAACAAAGAACCACAGCGTCGAACTGACAGACATGGTATGTGGCCCCAAAGATAGAGACGGAAACACACCTGTCTCTTCTTTTAAGTTTGATGGTTTCTGTATTCTGTCTACCACTGACCCGAAGATTCAGCCTGCTATGACCGGCAGCTGTATTACGGCGCAGTTCTCTGTTGACGATATCACATCACAAATTCGAGAGCGGCTCTATGAGTATCAAGCTCTTCAGCAGAACTATTCTGCACAAAATGAAAATCCATCCGATGAGGAGAAAGGAGATATAAAACCAATGAATGAAAATGAGATTAAGACCTCTGGCGTCGAGGAGAATCAGGTTTCTGTTGAGAACACGATAGCTCCTACCGAACCCGCCGGGAATGAGGTAACTCCTCCCAATGAGAACACGGTGACTGACCCTGTGGCCGCTCCAGCTGAGGAGAATACCGCACCTACTACGGAGACCGATCCCGCTCCTACCGAGAATGAACCCGCTGCTGGTGCTGAGTTTACTCTGAGCGCTAATCAGCTTCGAGACGAAATTTATAATGCGTTGCTGAAGGTTCAGGTTCCTTCTCGATGGGATTCTGACTGCATGATTCCTAAGTATTGGCTCACCGATATTCTGGACGGCGAGGTAATTGTGACCGATTCTGGCACGTATCAGCTAATGGGTATTCCCTACTCTATGAATGGCGACAATGTTGTTCTGGATTACGCGAATATTAAACGTAAGAAAGTCACTTATGAGGATTGGGACGAGGGCGACGTGATGCCTGGCCTGATCACTATGTTCTCTACTTTGACTGATAAGCTTGTTGAACTGTCTGATAGCTTTACTAAGGCGGCCAATGAAGTTAGTGAAATCAAACCCAAGCTGGAAGCATATCAGCAGGCTGAAGCTGAGGCAATCGCTGCGGCAGATAAAGCTAAGCGTGATGAGCTGTTCTCTATTATGGATGAAAAGCTGGGTGCCAATGAGGAATATACCGCACTGAAGGAGAATAAGGAGATTTCTTACGCTGATCTGGAAACCAAGTGCTATGCACTGGTCGGTCGTCGGTCCGCAGAATTTTCTTATGTCCCCAATACAAACAACAAAGGAACTGTCCGCTTTGGCGTGGGTGGCACCCAGAACGGTTCAGATAATGCCGTGTATGGTGGTCTGATGGAGCACTATCTCGGTAAGTAATAATTCAAAAATTTAGGAGGTACATAATTATGGCAAATACTAAGCATGCTGTTGTGCGCACTGATAATCTGGGTGGCACCAAGAATGGTGAGCAGCTGGCAAGTGTGATTTTCTATTCTAGCGACGCTACCGCCGAGATCGACAATGGTAACATCGTCGTTCTGGGTGAGAAAGCGGGTCGTGAGGCTTATAAGGCTACCGCTCCCACTGCGACCACTGTCAAGGAAGACCTGTATGTTATTGCAGAAGAGGAACTGTTCTATGATCAGACCGTCGCTCACTATCTGAAGGAGTGGGTTAATCCGGCTGGCAAGATTATTCGTGCCTATTCACTGGATTCCAAGGGCGGTTATTCTGTGACTGCCGAAGCATTCGATGGCACTCCCGCTATTGGTAAGTATGTTGGCTTTGTGGCTGATTCTACCAAGGCGAAGGTTCAGGACACCGCTGACGCTTCTACCTTCGGCACTATTACCGACAAGGATATCACCGGTTTTGGCGAGGGCAAGTACGAGTATTTCTACATCACCCTGAAGTGATCCCGAAGTATATGAAATTAACATGAAGCCGTCCGTTTATCGGGCGGCCTTATTTTGTTTAGGAGGTTTATATTATGGCTATTGATTCTAATCTGATCAAGCTGGCTGTCGATGGCTACAAGGGTCACGTTGCTGGTGAGTATTCTGTTGGCGACACTCAGGAAGCTCTGCGTAAGGCTCTGGTCGAGGCCAATAATGGCAGCACCAAGCTGAATTGGAAGGATGTTCGTGATGGCAAGTGCAATGGCGTCTTTGCAATCGTTGAGGAACTGGTGAATGTTATCCATGAGGAAGGTCTGAAGGGCGACGAGTTCTTCATGAACATGGTTGAGGACCGTAACACTTCTCTGGGTGATAGCCCCCTGTTCCACATTGAGAAGGAGTGCCTGTTTGCTGTTGCTGATATCGCTGAGGGTACCCAGGGCATTCGTCGTCAGCGTCTGGAAGGCGGCATGGATATCGCTGTCAGCACCAAACTGCGTGCCGTCAAGATTTATGAGGAACTGAACCGCGTCCTGGCTGGTCGAATTGATTTTAACAAGTTTGTTGATACAGTCGGTAAGTCTTTCACTAAGCTGGAGCTGGATGAAGCATACGCAGAGTTCACTGGTATGTTCAGCAAGCTGCAGGCCCCCTATATTGTCACTGGTTCTTTTGATGAGGACAAGATGCTGGACCTGATCGAGCACGTTGAGGCTTCTACCGGCGAGACTGCTGTTATCATCGGCACCCAGAAGGCTTTGCGCCAGATCAAGACTGCCGAAGTCTCTGATTCTGCTCGTGAAGATCTGTACAATATGGGTTACTATGGCAAGTTCGCTGGTACTCAGCTGATCCGTGTTAAGCAGCGTCTGGCTACTGGCACTGACAATTTCATTCTGGATGACAAGACTCTGTATGTGTTTGCTGGTGATACCAAGCCCATTAAGCGCATTACCGAGGGCGATGTTACCATGCTGATGGGCAACCCCATGGACAATGCTGATATGAGCCAGGAGTTCCTGATGATCAAGCGTAGCGGCCTGGCCGTTATTTTTGATCGTGACTTCGGCGCTTACAAGCTGTCCTAACTGATAAATTAAATCGAACAAGAGCGGCGGAGCAATATGTTCCGTCGCTTTCTTATTAAATAGGAGGACCAAATGGCAAGACGTGCTACTACAAGAACCACTGCATCAAAAGCAGCTATTGAAAATACGACTGTCTCCCCTGCTGTGGAAATTACAAACGATACGATGGTCGAATGCAGAAATGGTACTGCCGGCACATTGATCTACAAGTCTCTGTTGAATCCAGGCTATACCGTTGAGTGGGACCAGTTTGGTGATATTCAGGAACTGGAATACCGTGAGCTCGTTTCAATGCGCGGCAATCAGCGACGGTTCTTTGAGGAGAATTGGATTCTGATTGATGATCCCGCAGTTATTAAAAAACTGGGCGTAGAACGATATTACAGAAACAGCCTGACAACTGACGATTTTGAGGACGTGTTCACAATGCCAGCTGAAGAGATCAAGAAGGTTGTTCCGACTCTGCCCGGTGGAACAAAAGACGCCATTACTTCTGAAGCGAAGAAGCGAATCGAAAATGGCAAGTTGGACAGCCGCAGCGCTATCAAGGCACTGGAAGACTCTCTGTCTGTTGACTTAGAGAATTCGATCTAAATAAAGGAGGCGGGCTATGGCAACCACTTTTGAAAGTATCTATGCCCGCTGTCGTGGGCGAATCAAAGATTATGACAAAGAGGGTTACACAGATGAAATGTTTGCAGCTGTAGAAAAAGATTTACTTCAAGCGGCAATTGATGACTTCGATGACATCTGTATTAAAGATTTGACTGACTACGACGAGGAACTTGAGGAGTTTAACATTACTCTTTCTCGCAAGGAGCAGAGTATTCTCGCCCTAAGTATGATCGTACATTGGTTGGAACCCTACGTCTACAACTCCGACGCACTGAAAAACGCCATGAGTACAAAAGATTTTTCTATGTTCTCCCCTGCCAAGCTTCTTGAGCAGATGAAGGACTTACTGCAACAGTCAGAGAGGAAGCTAAGGGCCGAGATGAATGGCTACTCGTTTAGAGTAAACAAAGTTTCCGAGCTGACTGAGTAAGGCGGTGGCTTATGACTCGATCAGAATATAGGAGAATACTTAATCTCAATGGACCAACCCAGCGTGACAGAATCATTAACAAATCAATCCACGACCAGAATAAGCTGGCTCCTGTGCAACCATCTTTTAAGGATGTGACAATCGATAATGTGCCTCGCAAACTAAACATTATCTCTTCAACTGTTATGGATCAAAAGATCATTCATACTCTGCCGGGCGAAGATTTCTCTATTGGAAGCATTGTCTATTGGAGCAAGAGTCACTGGTTGATTACAGAAAGAGACCCAGAAGACGAGATTACAGTGCGCGGGCGTATTCAGATTTGTCGAAAGGAAATAAAATGGCAAGACGATAATTCTCATGAGATTCATTCTTTGTGGGCTACAGTTGAAAAGCCGTATTATTCAAATCTGGAAGAAAACAAGCTGATGAGTTTCTCTACACGCGAATTTCGTGTCCAGATGCCCTTCGATAAATATTCTGCCAACCTTAACATTGGTAAGCGGCTAATGCTGGAAATTATTAACGGTGTGCCAAAAACATACCGCATCACTTCAATTGACCAGATGACGAGTCGTATTGATTACAATGGCGAACAAGTCGGGTTCCTCTCTTTCAACGTTGAGCAAGATCTCTACAATCCAGAAACGGACAACGCGGAAAAGATGATTTGCGATTATGTTCCCGTTGAAGACACAGAAGATATACCACCCGAAATTGTATATCCGCCAGTGGAAGATACGCCAGAATATGTTCTTAGCATTGATTTTACTGGAGCGCCAACAATTCAAACCGGAGGCTTCGGCAAGCTGTTTACAGCAAAGATAGATGGAGAAACGTGCGAGACGGCAACCTGGACTTTACAGGGTGACCATGTTCCGAATGAGATCCATTTTAAAAATGCGGCTGATTCTGTGTCTAGCGCAAAATGTAAAGTAGTTTGCGCTGATAACCCCAAGCTGATTGGAACCATTGTATCTTTAACAGTTCAGTCAGGTAAATTAACCACCAACGTCAATTTGGAGGTGATCTGATATGAATCTGGAAGAGATTGGTTCCTTCAAAAATAAAGTCGTATCGAAATTGATAAACGATGAAAACATTCTCGATGTCCTTCTGGGGGACGTTGACAACATTGAAGATCCTGAAACTGCCCTACTGGGTAAGGACGGGTCAGGAAAGGGCGGCTGTGTGTTCAAATATGAGTTTGTTCCCGACACGCAGGAAAATTCTAAGACGTTTTTGTGCGTTGAAGTAGTGCCGGAAGAAACAAACGGTGATTCGATTACCAGCATGACGATTTATGTATTCGCGTATTGCAGCAAAGATCTCATGCAGACTTATCGCCGCAAAGGACAGGCAGGCACTCGCGTCGATATACTCGTAAGTGATGTTGATAAAATCCTGAATGGCAACGCTGAGTTTGGAATCGGTCCACTTGAATGGATGGGCAGCAGTATTTATAAACCAGCGCTACCTTATTATGGTCGTATGCTCGTTTATCGTGTTGGAACTTTTCGGAGGGCAAGACGATGATTCGATTAAATTATATAGACCATATCAGTCCTTATGGCGTCATGATTCGTGGTGTTGGCCGTATCCACTCCCCTTTTCTTGAGGATGTTTTAAAGACCGGATACAACCAGTATCAGCGAGTATTGACTTTATTTTTATATACCCCAGAAAAATATTTCACGGATATCTCAGTAGAAACTAAGATAGAAAACCCGTGGAATCAGTTCACGAATGAACAAAAAAATGAAATGACAATGTTTGATATCCTAACAGCAAACGAAGAGGCCAGATCTGAATTGATTTCAGGTTTGGCTCTTTTTATTTCTGGCGACTTGGAATGGGATGAAAAATATCATGCAGTTTTGATTGATAAGCAGCTAGACGAAAAAGGCAATATGTCTATTGGCGGCTTTGTTGATAAATCAAATTACAAGATCGTTGTACAGGTTATTTTGCAATTGCTAGACATTAGCGATGATGACATGCCTGAAGAAAATCCCAAGTTTAAGAGTGAAAAAGATCGTTTGTTTTGGGAACGGTTTCAGAAGAAAAAGAAAGAATTTGCAAAATCAAAAAAGGGCGACCCCAATTTGGAGTTGCCCAATATGATATCGCTTTTATGTACTTTTCATCAAAGTCTGAACTATTCAAATATTTGCAGGCTAACGATTGGGCAGATACGGGATACGTTCTCCCAATTAATGAAAGCAAAACAACTAAATATCGCAGAAATGAACTATTCCGTCTGGGGCGGTAAATATGACCCGTCACAGTGGATAGAAAGAATCGACAAAACACAGGAGGAAAATAATTATGGCTAATAAGAATGCTAATTTTGCCAACCGCGAAGTCGCTGATCTGATGCTGATGGATTATTCCACCAAGAAGATGTTCCTGAACGTGGACTGGGCTAACGTCACTTCTACCTCTTTTGAGGGTGATCGTGTGTTTGCTACCGGTGGCCAGGGCGCACCTAACCGCGTGCAGTTCGACGGCTCTCGTACTGGCACTCTGACCATCGAGGCTCAGGTCTATCCCGTCAAGGTCTTCCAGATGCTGTCTGGTAACGATCTGGGCACTGAGGCGAATTTCCTGAAGCGCGAGAAGGTCACTGCTGCTGATACTTCCAAGCTGACTCTGACTGATTCTGCAGCAGGTACTTACGTTCAGGTTTTTAAGGCTGACGACGATCTGGGTACCGAGCTGACTGCTACCGTTGCTGATAAGGAAGTCACTGTTACTGTCGAGAGTGGTGTTGAGTACATTGTGTACTACTACAAGAAGGCCGCTAAGCCTCAGGTTATCCATCTCGATTCCAAGCACTTCCCCAAGGCATATCGTGTCGAAGGCTCTGTCCCCTATAAGACCGAGAACGATGAGATTGTCGAGGCGCATCCGATCTGGTACAAGGCCGCTCCTCAGGCTGCTTTCGAGCTGTCTTGGCAGAACACTGGTGATCCCGTTTCTCTGACCATGACCTTTGACGTTATGGCCGATGCTGATGGCAACATTTATGACATGATCTATGAAAATGGCCAGGAGTAATTCCCAAGCAAATACATCAGAGGTAGAGTCTTTCGGGGCTCTACCCCTTTTATGAGCGCACGACCGCTGTAATTACATACAGAGTTCGCGCGTTGATATGAGGAAACTCACGAATAAGAAGAACACCCACACAGCGGACCAGCTCTCTAATTTGCATAGAGGCTTCAGTGACTGTTCGAGCAGTTTGGCCCCATTTACGCCTGTGGCTGGCTTAAAGTCTTCGCCGATGCCAAGATAGACATGACACTAGCAATAAGACCGATGATCAAACAAAACGTTTCGAAATCAATCTCCATAGGGTCCTCCTTTCTACCAGCAGCCTAACTACTGGATTTCCTGGAAGCCCCTACGATAACGTCCACATGTTTAAATAAGCCCCAAAAGGGGTGTGCAGGTGTTCTTCAAGTTTGAATTTTACCATATTCCAAAACAAAAAGGAAGTGTTTATTATAAAAATCTTAGCTTTTGACCAGGCGCTGATAAAGACCGGCGTTTGTACATTAGATGACGGCACTATATACCACTCGCTGATCGATTTGAGCAAAACCAAAGATCCAACCGAACGTCGCGCTATTATGCGCCAGATGATACAGAGTCGCATCAAAAACAATAACCCCGATCTTGTCGTGATTGAAGATGTGGCGCTACAGGCATCAGCCAAGACGGTAATCCAGCTCGCGCAGTTGCAGGGCGCGATTATTGGAGCATGTGAGTTATTTAATGTCCCATACGAGATTATAAAGCCATCTGAGTGGCGTAAAATACTGGATTTCAAACAAGGACGGCAAATAAAACGTCCCGAACTAAAACAACAGGCTATCGATTATATAGCCGAACACTATGGTGAAAATGTCTCTTCTGACGAGGCGGATGCGATGTGCATTGCGACTGCTGCGTGGATGAGACTTGAACAAAATAAAATTACACAGGAGGACTAATAATTATGAAAAATAATCTGAACTTAGAAGAGCGCATTCAGTTTGTTGATGGTGTTGTAGACCTGTCAAAGCGTAATGGCAAGTATGACCCTGCACTGTATGATTATGCTTTCCGTATCGCTGCTGTTATCTACTTTACAGACACTGATACAATCGGAATGGATCAGAACGCACTGAGTGAACTGGCATTTTCTGATGAGACCACAAAGATGATGAATGAAACGCCTCGCAAGTATATTCTTGGCACTTTGAACAAGGCTTGCCGTGAGAAGATTGAGATTGAGCGTCAGCAGTATATGGCACTGTTCGAGGCAACTGCAAAAAATCAGCCGTTTGAGGAATTGATGCAGCTAGCGGCCGAGGTACTGAATGGTATTGGCGAGCAGTTTAACATGAAGGAAATGATTAAAACTATTTCTGAAGAGAACATGACAAAGCCCGTTTTCGATAACAGCTATAGTATTAAAACTCCAGAAGGCACACTTGATGGGATTCCCGCCACTGTGTCTATCGAAGGCAAGGAGTAAAATTATGGCAAAGTTTACAGCTACCACGGTGGATGCTCTTCAGACTGAAATCATGAGACGTGCAAATTTGGCATTAAATAATGAAATTGCAAGCACTGTAAAAGAGCGGCTTAAAACTCATGTGCAGAAAGATGTGTATTCGACCTACTCCCCCGTCGAATATGAACGGCGCGAGGAATCTGGTGGCTTAGTAGACGATAAAAATCTAAAACACAAGGTTCGAGATCGCACGCTGTATGTATATGAAGAGGCACCTATTGATGGACCGCGCTTAGACGCTCCAAATTTCAAAAACAAGCCAGACAGTTTAGCACGCATAATCGAAGAGGGCGCTTACAATCCGTGGAATTATAGAAAATATAAGTGGACAAGACCACGTCCATTCATGGAAAACACACAAGACGACATCGATTATCGATACGCTGATATTGTAAAGCTACTAAAAAATCGAATCGAGCATGACAAATAATTAAAGAGATGAGCAGACTTATTAAAGCCTGCTTTTTTTAGATTCGGCTCCAAAGGAGGAATATAATATGGCGCGTGAACCAGAACTGAGTATTAAAGTCAAGGTAGATCCACAAATCAAACCAACAGAGTTAAAGACAAGCATTGAGCGAAAAGTAAAACAAAGCGGTGAAAAGCCACAGATTGATATTGACCCTAATGTTGATGGTATAAAAAAGAAAGTCGAAGATAAATTAAAAAATATCAAAGCAACCACAAGTATAACGCCTGTTGTCGATACCGAAAAACTAAAAACTGATATTCAACAGCAAATTAACGGCATTGGCGATATCCCGAAAGTTACTGTTGGTGTTAATGTTGATGATTTTTCGAGTGATTTGACTAAGCAGTTAAAAGATCAACTAAAAGAAGTCAATCAACAATTAAGTTATTATCTAAAAAATTTAACAAGTAATACAGATCGATTGGGTTCTTTTGTAAATGATATATTCCCTACGAAAGAATTCAAAACAACCGCTAAACAAGTTGCGAATGAGGTAAGTGATGAATTTGTTGGTGGTTTATCTGGGACTTTTAATATCAACGATTTATTGAATTATAAAATTTCAGATACAACAAAGAAAAAAAATTTATCTCAAGTTGAAAATCTTGTAAATGAAATAAAAGATATTTGGGCTGGATTATATGCAGACAATTGGTTAGATGACGATAAAATTAATATAAATGCATTTAATGATCAATTTACTCAGCTTGGAAGTAAGGCAAAAGAATTAAAATTAATTTTAGATTCTGTATATTCTGCATTTGATTCAGACAAATTCAAAGATAAATTGAATATCTTTAATGCACAGGGTTTTGATTTAAACAAAAATCTAAAAGAATTCAAGTCACTCGATGATTTTTTAGATGAGATTATTGATAAATCAAAAGTCGCATTTAGAACAACTGGTCAAGCTATGGATTTTTCCAAGTTAATAAACGGGTTAACTGGTGATAATAAAATATCGTTCAATTCTGTCCTGGACAATGTATCAGGCGAGCTTGGAAATGTCCATGCTAAAATATCAGAAATTAACTCTAGTGCAAAGGCTGTTAAGACAGAAATAAAAGACGTCCAAAAAGAAGCGAACGCTGCACAAAAAACAGACACTTCCGGACATTTAGACGCTTCAACTATTGAAACGTATGGACAAAAACTTGATAAGGTATTGAGCAATATTGCAGATAAACAGAATGCAATTAATGATGCGCGTAAAACTGCTGTGGATTTAGAAAAAAACATTCTCGCCGCAACAGTACTAACACGCGAAGGGCTTTCGAATGAACTCACGCAATATGAAGCTCTTTTCAAGAAATTTGATACTGACAAAATTGCAAAATTTGCAGAAACCACAAATCTTGCAGAGTTTATCAAGAATCAAGAAATTAAAATGCAGGATGCTCAAAATAGTGGAGAAAAGAATCAGATTGAAGATGGCGTCTATAATGTAAAAAAAGTTAAATTTGATATCGACCCAGCTGTTCTTCAAGCAAATATAGATGAGATATTTAAAAATGTTTCAGCACCTATTAGATTGTCTTTGGCTCCTGGTACCATAGATAATTTAATAAATGAAATCACTCCGAAACTAAATAACATTCAAATTAATATCAATAATACTAACTCTAATAATGGTGTTCATTTTAAAAATTGGCCAGATGCAGTAGATGCTCTTCTTGATAATGCTATTGATGATACAATGAGAGATGTCGGGATGGGAGTCCTTAAAGCATTAGAATTAGATGCCGATCATTCTAAAGCATTGAAAAAGCTAAAAGAAACGTATGGATTTGACAAAATAATTAAAGACACTGATGCTGGAATAACTGCATATTTTCTGGACGATAAAACAGGATATGATGACATAGTCGAAGAGGCCAGCAAATGGTACAATAATTATATTGCACAAATACAAAAATCAAAACCTGTAGACGTTAAAGGTAAAGTCACAATCACAGATGCAGACGTTGTCGTGGATGTCAAAAACCCAGTGGCAATTCCCGGCACTGTTACGGTCAATCCGACTTCTGTTCAATTTGGCAATTCTGACGACCTTCAGAAAAATGCCAGCGCCCTGTCATCTGTAAAACAAAGTCTAAGTAAAATTTCTACAAATGCTGAAGGCTATGGTACAAAAATAGCAGCGATTGGCCCATCTGTTCAATATGTCACACAGGAAGTTGATAATCTCAGCAAGTCTCTTGAAAATCAAATCACAGACTTGGATCTTATCGCCAAAAAGACAGACGCCTATGGGACAACAGCTAATTCCGTCACTTTGAGCACAAAAGACGTGGCGGTCACTGGTGATCCAGTCGACGTCCCCGTTAAAGCCACTCTGAAAAAGACCGCAATCACGGTTCCAGAAGAAGCAGTCGATATTAAAGTAAAGGGTGTTCTAGCTCCTGAAGATGTCAAACAGACTAAAGCTGCTGCACCACAAAAGCCAACAGAAGTTCCCGGTCATGTGACACTGTCTGCCGATGACATAGTTGCCCCGACTGCACCGGTGGATATTCTCGGCAAGGTGACACTTAAAGTAGAAGACGTGACACCTCCGAAGGGTTCTGTAAAAATCCCCGGTAAGGTTGAACTTAAGGTTTCTGATATTACTCCCCCGAAGACGGCAGTCGAACTGGAAGGCAAAGTGTCTAACGTTACAGTTGACGATACCGCCAACGGCAAAAAGAAGAACGCCAAGGATGATGTTAAAAAGCCTGAAGTTATTGATTTGAAGGGCAAGGTCGAACTCGAAGACAAGGATATCAAGAGACCAGACCCTCTGAACCTCAATGGCACAGTAAAAATCAAAGCGGCCGATGTTAAGATAGACGATGTTGAGATTTCGAAAAAGAAATTTGACATTAAGGGCAATTTGATTCTGAAGAATGCGGAGATTGTCGATGCGGTTAAAGAAGCGGTTGGCAAAGAATCCAAGAAGAAAGATAATTCGGAAAGCACTCAAAAAGCTACCACTGCAAAGAAAAAGTCAACATCTCGTCGTGGTTTGATCAGTGAGCTAACAACGGTCAATAAAAAAATCGCTGAAACAAGAAACAAACTTGAAGATGTTTCTGAAGACGAGTCCGGTACTATTCAAAAGCGGCTCGAAGATTTAAAGGCAAATCGCACAGAAATCATTGAGCTGTTAAATGAGACAAACACAGACAATGACAAATGGTACAGTGATAGAAAAATCCGTTATGCAAACAAGGAAGTTGCTTATACTCGACTGCGTCATACAGATTCTAAAAGCGTAAAAGAAAGTCAAGAAAATATTCAAGCAGCTCAAAATGAAAGAGATAAATACAATAACGAAAAGCTTTCTGCTTATCGCGCATATAGAAGTGAACAAAATACATATAAGTTAAAGAAAGCACATCTTGGAGAAGATGAAAAGTCTGATGAAGCAGTAGCAATAAACAATGCAATCAGTGAATTAGATACAAAGAAAAAAGCGGCTTTAAATTCGATGAAATTAACAATCCAAGAACATGCCGATTTGTTGGATCAAATTGGCAAAGAAGATAATGAAGTCGAAGAAAAAGTTAATCGCCAGATTTCCATTATAAAAGGCCATGAAAGTAATAAAAATAAAGTTGCACAAACTACTCGTGGCAAAAAAATCACTGATCAGTTGAGTGCTGCTCAAAAGACTTATGGTACTGAAGAAGAAGCAAATGCAACTGGTAAAATTCCTACCAGTGTTCAGAAGGCCCTTAGTGTACAGCAACAACTCGTCGACAAGATTGCTAAAGCAAAAATTGGGACAGAAGAGTACAACAACGCGATTCAAGCCGCAGAAGAAAACTGGAAATCTGTTGTGGCAATTATAGACACCGCAGAAAAGAAGCAAAAAGACCTCACGAAAGCCGTCGATAGTATTGAAAAGAAATTCTATCAGCTTGCAGAAGAAGTCTCTGGCAGCTCTAATGAGAAATTAAAGAACTCTATTAATGGAGTCATCACAAAAGCGGCTACACTTAGCGCTCAAAATCCGAACACATACGAGAATTATGCAGTTGATTACAATGAGCTAAAGCGTGAATCTTACAAAGCCAACGCGCAATACACCATTTGGAAAAGCAATTATAAGAAACTTGAGCGCGAAGGTATTAAAATTGCCGAGGGCGTTGAAGTTGCTCGACAGATGCAGGCCGATGGAAGTCTCCAGAATGTTAAATTTGATGGTATCGATAATCTTCTCAAGCAGTTAAATGAGCTTGAGCCTCAGACTGACGCTTATAAAGAAAAACTTGTAGAAGTCAAAAAGATTTGGGAAGAAATCGAAAGAAAAGTTAAAGCCGTCGAAGAGGCAGAAAAGCAAGCCGCAAAACGAGAAAGTACGAAGGCGGCAAATTTAACCTCTGTTGGAAATGCCATATCTCAAAATAGGGCTACAATGAAGGACGTCCAGAAGAATTATGGTACTGACTATTCTTTTTATGGTAGGCTGCAAGAAAAAGATTCAAAGCTCAAAACTTTACTTGATACAGTAAATGAATCTTCAGATCCAGTATCTGCTGCTAAAGAATGGGCAAAGAATAATCTTGATATATCCCCAGATAAAATTAATTCTGTAACGAATGCAATAAATCAATTAAACATCGCATATAGAGAGGCAACACAAGAGGCAAAAGATTTTAACAAAGAAGCTTCTCGCGAAAGATCTATAAATAAGGCATCAATGGAAGTCGCTAATCTGAAGGCAACTATTCATGATTATATTGCCGAACATAAAAAGCTTGAAGGAACAGATGTTGGAAAGTCTCTCTATGAGTTACTTGAAGCTTTAAATCAAAGTGACGCACCAGAAAAAATTGGCGAACTGAAAAAGAAATATGCAGAACTTCGCGCTGAATCTAAGAAACTAGGTCTTGAATCTAAAAATCTACTCGACATGTTTGAAAAGCTGTTTGGGCAGCACTTGAGCACTATGATTACCATGGCTGCGCTGCATCAGATACAGAACGGATTACGTGTTGTGTATCAAAATGTGGTCGAGATTGATACGGCAATTACGGAGTTAAGAAAAGTCAGTGAGTATACAGGAAAATCCCTTGAAGAGTATATGGGACGTGCCGCAGAACAGGCTCAAAAGTTAGGCGTATCTATAAGTGACTATGTTAATTCAACCGCAGATTGGAAGCGGCTTGGCTATTCTGATGAAGACGCCGAGAATTTAGCAACCTATTCTACACTACTTCGTAATGTTGGAGACGGTATCGATGACGTTAACACTTCGTCTTCGTATTTGATTTCTACTTTGCAAGGCTTTGGGTTGTTAGCCGATCAAGCAGAAGACGTCGTTAATAAAATTGACGCTGTGGCAAACACGCAGCCTGTTACTGCAAATGATCTTGGCGAAATCTTGACTCGCAGTTCTGCTGCTATGTCGGCCGCTAATAATACGCTGGAAGAAACTATTGCGCTGGGTACTGCTGCAAACGCAGTTATCCAAGATGCAGATACGGTCGGTACAACTTTAAAATCTCTTTCAATGTATCTCCGTGCTGCTAAAAGTGACGCAAAGAATGCAGGCATTGAAGTTGACGGCATGGCTAATTCTGTGTCTGAGCTTCGTAGTGAACTGAAATCTCTGACTGGCGTTGACATCATGCTGGATAGCAAAAATTTCAAGAGTACATATCAAATCATGAAAGAGCTGTCTCAAGTATGGAGTGGTCTGTCCGATGTGACACAGGCAAACGTCACTGAAATGATTGGCGGCAAGCGTAACGCAAACGCAGTTAGTGCTATTCTAAACAATTTTGACGTTGCAGAATCTGCTATGGAATCCGCTGCTAATAGCGCCAACGTGGCATGGGAAGAGAATGAAAAGTATCTCGACAGTATTCAAGGCCGCCTTGCACAGCTCGACGCAAGCTTCCAAGCTCTCTCTCAAGACGTCCTTTCTTCCGATCTCGTGAAGACTGGTGTATCTTTCCTCACATCAATTGTCAAACTTCTAGATCAAATTGTTAATCTTACTGGTGCCCTTCCGCTTGGATTAGGCATTAGTGCATTTGTAGGACAGCTGGGTAAACCCAAAATGACGGGTTTCATGATTGTGCCCAGCAATACTCCGGGTGGTGACACGGAACAAGCACGCTGTAGTTTTTATTGGCGCAGCGCAGCGAGGGAGTATTTAGTAAAACCGACGAACATGGTGGCCTAGCCACGGCGAGTTTGGGTAATTCTCGTCCGGGAACCGAAAGGAATCCGCAGGCAAGCTTCTGACAGAGCCTATTATAATAAGGTAGGAGCTCCGTTGGAAGACGCTTCAGAGAGCATAATGTCGGAGTGGAACTACGTGCGCAACAGCGCCGAAGGTTCACTATGGGGTGCTCCAAATCAGCTATCGCAAGATGGCAAAAATTACAGGTGGTCTCTCCCCCGCCGTCAAAAGTGGAAAAATATTTTTGTTGACTATCTTAATACTTCTGGCTATAATAAAAATATCGAAAGCAACATACAAAACGCATGTAGTGGAGGTATTATATTATGCCCAGACCTAAAGGTAGCAGGAATAAAGCAAAGGTTCTCGACGGCGTCGATTACGCAGCACAGATTGCTGAGAAAAATGCCGCAGCAGAATCTCTTGCTCAGGAAATCGCAGCTATTGGCGATAACATCGGCGCTCTGAATGCCCAGCGTAAAGCAAAACATGTAGAACTGAATAAACTCAACAAAGAGATTGCAAAATTGGAAAAGAAAAAGGCTGATGCCGACGCAAAGGTCGCGGCAGAGCTGAATCGTAAAAAGGCAGAAGATATTGTTTCCAATGCATTGGCCAACGGTATGACTGCTGAAGAAATCGCCGAACTTTTGAAATAACTGCTGTGCAGCCATCATAATGAACAAGCCCGACTTCCCTACTACTGGGAGGCCGGGCGTTTTAATTTGTGGAGGTGAATTCGTGTATGAAAATTGAAATTGATATAAAGGAACTCGTCACTCTCATCAATATGATTAGAGAGCAGCGAGATCCCATTGGCGACGTTGACGACCTAGCAAAGTCCGTTATGGAAAAACTTCCAAATAACATGAATGAAGTATTTGTTGGGTATCAAAAGCCTTATCACTCTAAGCAGTCTGGTGATGCCATCGTAAATCAAATTATGACAACCTGCGATGAACACGGATGTTCTGTGAACATTCAGCCGTGCGTTGAAAATGCAAACTGGAAATCATAATTGTTTTGGTGGGGTTTCCCATCTTGTTCCGTATTTATCAATTATGAGCACGTCGCATTCTTCACTAATGCTCTGTAAATGTTTTGAGTATTTTTGAAGTCCTGCGATAGTCCTATTTAGGAATTTTATATATTCTACGGACTCTTGCATTGGATAATAACTTACATCAATTGGAAACAGACCAAGCAGTTCTTTAAGTTCCTTGTCATCTCCTCTAAAGTAAGCACCGTAACCAAAGGTATTAGTTTGAGCGGTCGAATATTCGTCTTTGATGTTCATGGACAAAATAACCTGTTGGCCATTATCAATTCCGGCTCCAATTAAAATAATGTATGCGTCATCATATGCGTTCTCAAGGAATGCCTGTTTTAGCGTAAGAAGTTCATCGCTCAAGCTCATATCAGGGCTCATTTGCTCAATTATGTCTTTGATTAAGCTTGATGATGATTTCATGTTTTTTAAGACATGAGAGCCAACATTTGCGATAGCGTGTCCAGATTTAGTGATGAAAATTTTTCTTTCGTTATCAGTAAGCAACAATGCACTTTTGCCATCAACTGGATCTTGAGTTACTCGTCTGTCTGCTGAGATGGCTATGCCATTACAATTTGAAATAGCTAAAACCAGACTCATAATTATTCACTCCTTACCATTTATACCCACAATTTTTACGATGTCATTGTTTCCGTTGAGCACTTACTCATCATCATATGCATCACAATCAACTGGATCTTCTTCTGATGGATTGTTTGGATCGTAGCCGCTATCTATAAGACGAAAATCCTCTAACTGATTAAAGTCGAGATCATATCTGTCTTCCAAGTATTCAAGGAGTTCAATCAGGGCGTCCCCGATATTGAGATTATTTGCACCAAATTTATAAAAAGCCCAAGTTATTGATTCTGGAGTTGCATCATAGAGCTTGCCTTTGTATTTGTAAATCACATCATCTTTCGGATCTCTCATACGGCAAGGATAGCGAATCATATCTCCGTTCTCGTCGGTTTCGTGATTTTTGGTTGCTTTGTTGTAAACGTTTTTGCCAACAATATATTCCAACTCTTTGATGAGATCCACAGTGAGATTGTTTAATTCCATGACGTATCCTCCGCGCCGCAGCGTTAGAAATTACTCCCGCACTGCTTACAATGCCACTGTTTTCCAATCTTCCCGCTGGCAGCTCCCACGAGAGACACAGACACGGCGCGGCTCACGGTGCTGATCTTCTCGGTGTTGGTGGACTTGCAGTAGGGACACGGCACGTGAGGATGTTTTGTTTCGTATTCGGCTGAAAGCGCTCTAGCTATTGCTCTTTCTTTTTCTTCCTGTTCTTGCTCTCTTTTAAGTATGCCGGGATTATTTTGCTCTTTTATATAGTCTTCAAACGACTTTAAGAATGTCGCGTTTATGCCTTTGCGTGACATCTCTCCTCTTCCGCTTGGTCGAGTTGCTAGTTTGTCTTCTGTTGCTTTTATATATTCATTCATTAAATACTCATTGTCGCTATACTCTTGTAAAATACAATCAACCATATAAGCATAAACTACTGATGCAAAAAACTCGTCGTCGTTTTCAACCATCCAATCATCTTTTAAGATTTTATAATCTGGATATTTTTTCAGAATCTTTTTTCCTTCAGCAGTTAAAGCTCCTATTGTCCAAATCCCCCATTTGTTTGCTTTGCCGTGTCTATAATCAATATCCGCTTCAATTTCGCCAATTCTCATAATTATTATCACCTATTTCACGAATAATCTTTGCTGACCACTAAGATTATTATACAGATTGACAATTAACAAGTCAATAGGTGAACTGACGACGCTAGATGGATCTTTTGATAAAACACTAAAAGCGTCAGAACAACTCAAGGATTTACCGCAGAGCATTCAAAAATACATGCTCTTTGGAAACTATCAAATTGGAAATGCAAAAAAATTTGACAGTCATTCAATTTTCGACGATGTTGGTAGTATTGATGGATTTATAGCACAATTCGTAAATCTTGACGAAGCTCAACAAAAAGCGTTTCTTAGTTTATCCTCTTTTGATGAAAAACTAGAGAAGCATATTAAGGACACAAAAAATGCTGTTCAAACAGGTGAAAAATTTAATTCTCAATTGTTTGAACAAATCGCATCTCAAAAAGACGGCATTACAACTGGTGTTCTGAACGAATTCATGAAGGCAGGCGGGTTAAAAGACGCTAAAGGGGTACTCGCACTTCCAAACACACAAGATGCTATTGCCTTGATGGAAGATTATGCCAATCATTGTTCTGATGCAAGCAAAACACAACAACTGTTTAACGCTGGAATTTTGGAACAAGAAAATGGTGTCTATAAACTTTCTCAAGCATTCTTGAAAGAAATTAGCGTTAAACAGGCGAGCACGGTCGCCACAGTAGCTCTTACTGCGGCTCAAAAGGCTTGGAATGTAGTGGCTCAATATGGCAAACAACTTCTTCTCTCTCTTGGCGTAGCAGCCGTAACCTTTATCGCAACCAAGCTTGTTGACTATATCATGAATCTCAAAACCCATTCTGAAGAACTTGTTGATGCAATGAATGATTCTCACGAAGCTGCACAGCAAGCCACTAAGGATGTTGAAGAGATTCAGTCCAAGATCGACGAGCTAAACAAATCTCTGAAAGACGCAGGTGTTGATAAGATTGAAGACATTGTCGATCCTGCCGAGCGTGAGCGGTTACAAGCCATCAACGATATGTTGCAGGCTCAACTCGAACTCAAGAAGCAGCTGGAGAAGGACGCGAACGATAAAGCAAATGCCGACACAAGTGCTGTTGTAAATGATAAAACTGAAGACAGTATTGTGAAGACACGCACGGTGAATGTTTCTTACGCCGAGGGTGGTGCAAATGCTGGCGCTCATCAGGTTGCAGAGAAGGTCTCTAAGACTGAGTCTCTTGAAGAGCACACTGCTGCACTCAACGACCTAATCGATAAGCGTCGCGAACTGGCAACCGCTGGCAAGGAAGATACTCAGGAGTACAAAGACAACGAAGCCGCAATCGCATCTGAAACCGAAAAGGTTGAAGGACTCTCCTCTGCCGTATCTAAACAAATGGACAGTTATGAGACAGATGCTGATAGTTTCGCCCAGTATAAGGACGAATATGTTGCCGGCACGAATGCAATGACTGCAGCCACTAAGGCTCTGGCGAATGCACAAGGCGATACTAGCATCGATACCACCAACCTCGATATTTTCTCTGAAAAAGTTCGCCAAATCAAAAACGACATGGATAACGGAGACTCCAAGCAAAGTGATTGGAAAATGTTCAATGGCCTTGGCGCTTTTAGTGGGATGACTGGTGAGTCTATCATCAATATCGATAAAGACACTGCCAATCAAACTGATGCTGAAAAAACCGCTCTCGAAAAACTACATCAGGTTGCCGATGATAACAAAATTTCTTTCGAAAATCTAATCGGCGTTTTTGAAGCATTCGGTATCATTCAGACAAGTAACGCCTCTTCGGCAGACAGTTATGCAGAACAACTTGAAAAGACCATGAGTGTTATTGACGACATCCAGTCCGCTTATAAGACCTGCTCTAGTGCCGTCGAAGAGTATAACAAGTATAGATATATGAGTGTCGATTCACTGCAGTCTCTGTTGCAGATGGACGATGAATACCTCAACACCCTTGAAGTTGTGAACGGAAAGCTTCAGGTCAACCAGAGCGCTTATGCCGATCTTTTGGCCACTCAATATGCTCAAGCGCAGATGGAAGCCATTTCTCAAGCGATATCAGAACTAAATGCGATTGCAAAGGGAGATGCTGCAGAAAAAGCAGAGACATTCACAGAAGCAACTGAAGACGAAAAGAACAAACTTGAAGCTCTTGCTCCTGCATTAAAAAATGCCACAATTGGAACTGGAGAACTTGCTGGTGCCCTTGCTGCTGCCCGATCCGCTGAAAATGGAGACAATACAGAAGAGATAGAAGCGAAAATCTCGTCTGTTATGAATGCGTTGAACACGCGACTTTCGTTGATTAGCACAAATATGCAGAACGCCATGAACGGTGCAAGCGGGCTCAAAAATCAACTCAACGGCTTCAGTGATTCTGCCAATAAGTCCTCTGGTGCCGCTCAAACATTCCTTGACGCATGGTCTACACTTACCTCTGCTATGAAAGAATTCAATGATCAAAATTATCTTTCAATGCAAACAGTTCAGGATTTGACTGGACTCGAAGATAAGTATACCTCCCTCCTCAAGAAAAAAGACGTAACCGGGAAACTTGAGATTCAAACCTCCAAATTCCAAGATCTGATGGAAGCGGAGCTTAAAGAGGCCAAGATCAAAGGCGATAATGCCACCGCTTCTCAGTACAATAAGATTCTTGAGTGGACAGGCCGCAATATCCAGAAACAGACCATGTCCTACTGGGATCTGGTCGCTGCTATCGAAGGTTATTCTGCCGCACTCGAAGAGGCCAAGGGTATCACTGACACCTTCAAGGATGCATGGGACAATGGCAAGACTGTCAAGGAGAAAACCGAAAAGAGCCGCACTGGTGCACTTGATTATGAAGGCACTGAAGCTCAATCCTCTGCCCTTCAAGACCTACTGAAATACAGTGAATACGACCCGACTTTGATTGAAAAAGCCTATAACCAAGAAACTGGCAAAATTGATCTGAGTGGTGACACGCTGAAAACGGCGGTTGTTGCATCTTTGCGTGAACAGGCCAAAGCCGCGCGTACTGAAGGCGGTGCCGCTGCTGATGCAATTGCTGCAAGCTACGAGAAATCTGCCAATAATATCGAAGGAGATGTCATCTCTGTTCAGGATTACTTTGACGGTCTAGGTTCTACGATTGATGAGATCAATGAGAAAATCGACGATATGCAGAGCGCATGGACTGATCTGAACGATGTAACCAATGAGTACAACATCTATGACGGTTTGAGTGTCGATGCTCTTCAGAAACTACTTACAATGTCACCTGAGTATTTGGCATGCCTCCAATTGGAAGGTGGGCAGCTTTCTGTTAATGCTGATCTCATGAAGGATATGCTGATTAAACAACTTGAGACAAAGGCTGCCCTTCTTGAATCAAAGGATGAGACGCGCGACCAAGCTAAAATTCTTCGTGAGATGATTGCTCAGCTTGAGAAGAACGGTATCTCTGCTCTTTCTGGCCTTGATCAATATGCTAAGAATCTTGAAGACACTCTCTCCAATATAAAGTCTCTCTTCAGTGATCTTCTTGGCGTCTTTGAACAGGCTAATACGGACAAATCCAATGACCTCAAGATTCAGGGCGACGCATGGCTTGAAGTAATTGACAAGCGAATCGATGCACTGAATGAACAGAACGATGCTCAGGAACGAGCTATTGAGCTTTCCAAAGCTCAGGACGCACTCGAAAAGGCCAAGGCTAATAAAACTGTCCATGTTTATCATGCCGGCGGAAGTGGCTTCGAATGGGAGGCTGACCAGAACGCTGTTCGTGATGCACAGTCTACACTGGATGACACGATTCGAAAGAACCGCAAAGAAGACGAGATCGAGCGACTAAATAAATTGAAAGAGGCCGTTCAGGAAAACAACGAGCTGATTGGCTCCAGTTTTGAGGATTATGAGAAGAAGAAGAAATATCTCGCAGAATTCGACAAGATGACCTACGATGATATGATTTCTTACAATGAAAATTGGAAAAACTCTATCCTCGGTAACATGAAGTCCACACAGGTCGTCACGAATGTCAACGAAATTATCACCAAGATTGAGAAGTTGATCACGACGCTTGAGACTCTGAATAATGTGCTGACGTGGATTAGTACGCTTGGAAAGAGCACAGACGGTGGCGGACTGACTGGTCTGTTTAGCAAGAATGGTCTGTTTGGCAATATCGGTAATTTCATAAGTACAGCGAAAACAAAGGGGCTCGAAACAGCAGCGAAGGAAGCAATTGGAACATTCCTAGACAATACCGGTGCGGCACTCGAAGCGAATGCAGACAATCCTATCATTAAAGCGGCAACTGGTCTATGGGATAAGTTAAAGGGAATTTTCTCTGGTAAAATCGTAGCGACAGGCGTTGAAGCTGGTGTGGACGAGACTCTGGCTACTTTGGCGAAAAAAGAAGTCGTTCAAAAAGGCGCTGGCAATCTACTCACACGGTTCGGTGGAGCTGCGGCGACAACTGGAGCATCTACAGCGGCGACAACTGGAGCAGGAACTGCCACGGTAACTACTGGTATTTCTTCTATTCCTGTCGTTGGCGCACTTATTGCGGTCGCTGTAAATAACGCTGTTCAGCAATTCGGTAAGATCAGTAAAGAAAACACCAAGATCTGGGCAGATCAAAATAGCACGACTGGTGAGAAGATCGTAAGCAGTGTTGGTAACGTGCTCTATCACCTCTCCCCTGTTGAGGGTTGGGATAAGTCGGTTCAATATGCTAAGATGGCCGCTGAGGGCGAAGGTCTGTGGCAAAAATTAGAATATGGTGCGAAATCCCTATACTATGCGACTGGCCTTGGTACGATGCTGGACAATATCTGGAACACCATCAAGAGTATTCTCAAAGTCTTCGGTGTGAAGTTCAAGGAAAGTGGCGATGGTGTTAGCACATCTAGTTCTGTTTCTGGCAAAAAGGGTGTTGGCTCGTGGAAGATCTGGCCGTGGAACTGGGGCAAAAAGGCAAAAGGCGATAAGAAAATCAAGAAGTCTGCTCCGTACAATGTTGATGAAGAAGGCGACGAAATTATCGTCCGTAAGCCTCAGACTGGCCGGATGACCTATCTCGAAAAGGGCGACGGTGTTATTCCTGCAAATGAGACTGAGAATCTGATGACGATCGGTAAAAACCCGCTCAAGTGGTTGACTGAAAATGTCGGTAAGATTCTTGGCGCTTCTGCCGCGAAAGATGTCGTAGAAGGCAAGGTCGATGAAGGGGCTGTCACAAAAGCTTCTCAGGTTCTTGCAAACTCCGTTGTGAATACGTTCTCTTCTGCATGGAATACCGTGAAGATGAGCACAGAAGACCTGATTGACTCCATGAATGACTCGTTCCAGGGTGGTTCAACAAGCGTTCCAACTGCTGCTGGTACCATCCTCGGTCGAGTTAAGACCATGTTTGGCAAGTTCAATCTGGGCAAACTGTTGGGCAGCTTCAGCTCCGGTGTTTCTGGCGCTATCTCAAAGAGCGCAAAAGAGTATTCTTCTACTACGGAACTGTTGAGTGGTACAAAGAGCAAAACCATCGACACAATGAACAAGATGCGGTCTACGTTTGAAAGTACGTGGGCTTCTGTGGCAAAAGAGACTGGCGTAAGCAAAGATAAGATCACTTCGATCAGTTCTGAAATGTTCAGCAAGATGGAAACCTTGGTGAATCAGACTTATGATGCGATCGACAGCAACGCCGGTATGAGTTCTGACCAGCTGAATGACATCACAAAGAGTTTGTTCCAGTCGATGCAGAGCATTTACACTTCTGGTTGGAATGCCGTCTATGCTACTTCTACTGGCATGTCTCAGGAAACCGCAAATACACTGAATTCCGCATATAAGTCCTCTTCTGATGGCTGCACCAAGGCAATGGATACCATCCGTAACACGATGGTCGGCAGCTGGGAGCAGTGCGGCGGTGGCGTTCAGAATTTGGCAAATGGTACTTACCAGACACTGAGTAAAGCATGGGCAGATTCCAGCGGAAGCGCAGAGAAGATGCTCTATGATACCCGTGCCTGCTTTGATTCTGGCTGGGGTGCTGTGGAACAGGGTGTCAGCAGTTTGGCAAATAACCCGAAAGACAAACTTTCAACAGCTTGGGCAGAAATCACTTCTCAGAGTAATGCTACATTTGGTGCGGAAGGTACACTGAAGACCGATGCAGACAATGCTTGGAAGAATGTGGAGCCGGGCGCTACGAACTTGTCGAAGAATATGCAGTGGACCATGGATCAGGCTTACCTCGCTACAAAGCAGGGCTGCTCTGATACCGTCAATTCTGTCAATACAAACCTTAATTCGACGTCAGCAGGTTTCAGTGCGATTGCCAGCGCAATTGATGCTGTCAACAAAAAAGCATCCGATTCGGAAGAAGTTGCAAAGAATACAGGACACGCATGGTATGAATGGGTGCTGAATCCAGTTGGCACTTTGCTTGACACGGTTACAAAATATAACACAGAAGACAAATCAAAGAACAATTTTTTACAAAATGCTGTTCATACAGTCACACATCCGATCAGTTCGGTTGTAGAATCAGTAAAATACCTTGGAAATGCTGCAAAGGATTTCTTTGGTGGTCTATTTGGCAAACACGCTTCCGGCTTAAAGTCTGCATCTAAGAATCATCTCGCCAATGTTGATGAGCTTGGACCTGAGCTTCTGGTTCGCAAGCCGCAGTCTGGTCGTTACACCTACCTCGAAACTGGTGATGGTGTGGTGCCTGCTGACATTACATCGAAACTGTTTGAGATGGGTGGCAACCCGAACAAGTGGTTCTCTGAACAGATGGCTAAGTATGGTTCTCAGGCCATTACTACGAAGAGCACTGGCAACACCAGTTTCTCAACTGGTAATATTGTGATCAACAAACCTGTTGGCAACTCTGAGGATCTGGCTTCTGAGATCAAGAAAAACTTCTCGACCCGAATGGCGCAGGAATGGAATAAGCGCTAAATCGAATATTCATACACAATGCCGATACCACTGGGATAGCCCAGCGGGTCGGCTTTTTATTTTTCAGGAGGCAGAACATGTCAGAAAAGTCAGCACTCGATATCTTGGTTGAAGAAACTGCTTCTGCCGCACGAAAAGCCGTAGACGAAGCAAAATTTGATACCTCTACATATGGTGTCATTACAGAAAAAGCAGGGACCGCATATAAGGTGGCCGCGTTTGGCGGTGTGTATCGGTTTACAAGTTCTCACGAATATAGCGTTGGACAGAAAGTTGTTGTGACGGCATTGCAGAAAAACTTCCGAAACATCGTTGTGACGGAAGGCAATACCAATGTTGAACTATTGAGTATCAAATCGGTTGTCGGACAGCTCGGCAACGACTTGGAAAAATTATCGAACAAAGCGAATTCTGAACAGAAAGAAGTTCAGTCCCAGATCAATAACACGATTACAACGTACTACCGATACAAAGACCCCAGTGAAAACGGCTCGAATGACCCCTCTGTAAATTGGACAACGGATGAGCAAAAGAAAGCCCATGATGGTGACTTATATCAGAATGTCCGAAGGAATCACTGCTTCCGCTGGGCAGACACCGGCGAAGGTTATGAGTGGGTGCGAATCACGGATTCCGGCCTAATCAATGCGCTCTCCATGGCGATCTACGCTCGTGATACGGCGAACTCGAAAAGTCAGACGTTCACACAAAGGCCAACGCCGATGTATAACGCAGGAGATATTTGGACAGAAGGCCCGTCTGGAGACCTATATGTCTGCATCAAATCACGCGGCGATACAGAGTCATACAGCAAGGACGATTGGATTTTAGCAACTAAATATACAGACGACACTTTTGCAAAAGAAGTCAATAGAACTTTGAATACTCAGATCGATACCGAAACCGGTCACTACAATGAGCTGTCGCAGGGTGTTTCGGATAATAAAACAGCCATTAAAAACGTAAAAGATTCAGTGGAACAGATTCAAGGAAATGTCGGCTCGTTTACTGCATGGGATTACAACAAGACAAAGAAACAGGTCGGTACAAACAAAACGAATATCGAAGCCTTGCAGACCGACCTCAAGACGGCAAATTCTCAGATTGGTACAAACAAATCAAACATTGAAACGTTGCAGGCCGATTTGAAAACGGCAAGCGATCAGGTAAAGACAAACAAAACAAATATCGGTACTTTAACGACCGATTTGAACAATGCCAAATCAACGGAATCCGACCATTACGGTGAACTGACACAGAGTATTTCGGACACAAATGATTCTGTCACTGCGCTGAATGAAACAGTGGCTGCTATTACATTGAAAAATTTTCTCGCAGAGCTTGGGATGACCGTAAATGAAGACGGCGCACTTTGCTTTGTTATGAAATCTTAAATAAACACACGTCGGAGGTGATAAAATGAAACCTATCTTATCTAAAATTGGAGTATTTGATGGCTCGAAGCAGGTCACGTTCCAGTTTGCGGCCTATGCGGACATTGATCTTGTCGCCTTTATCATCTTCGATAAGGCTACTGGTTACAACCCAACTGCTCCGAACATGACAGACCAGGGAATCTATAAGTTTGGCACGGTGGCTCCTACTGGTTCTGGCCTGGCGCGGAATTTTACGCTCTCGGCAAATCTGATGAAAAACCGGCATGACCCGTATTATATCGTGATTCGATGCCGTTTAGCTGGGACAAATATGTTCTCTGAATACAGCGACCGCATTTTATTTTACTGCCATTCTGAGCCGTATCTTGCCTCTACGGAACTAACACTGGGTAAGGTGAAGACCATCAATTTTCCTTCTTATTCCTTTGATTTTAGTTATAACTACCCCATTGCGGAGGGTGAAGTCATCAATCGCTACGAATATTACCTATATGACGAAAACAAGGAATTGATTACGCAATCGAATTGCTTTTATTATCGTGACTCCATGAAGAGTTTTGATGTGAACGGACTGGACAATCATACGACCTATTATGTACGGGCAAAAGCGGAATCGGTGGGTGGTTTCCAGCTGGATACTGGATTTTTGCAGATCTATACGGACTATACAGAAGCAATTGGAGACGCACAAATCACCGCCACCAATGACAAATGGGGCGCACAGATCGATTTGTATGCAAAGTATTATCTGACACAGAGCACCGGTGTGAATGCAGTTCGGTTCAAGCGACGTAAAAAAGGCACGGCACAGTGGATGACAATCTATCAGGAAAGCATTGCGCTGAATCGACTGGCCGTGAAAGTTGCATGGACAAACCAACACATCAACGAATCGGGCACTGTGAGTGCATCGAATAGTTCTGTTTTGTCGGATTATCTCAGCATTGGACGAATCAACTCATACCATTTTAGCTCGACAGATAAACAATTCGGTCTCCGCGCATACTCCAGCACAAAGTCGTTTCTTGGAGCAACAAAATTCTATAGCAGCGGCAGCGAGTTCCGGGCATCGAGTGAGGCACTCACATGGTTATCCGGTTCTTTCGCTGATAAAGTTGCTTATTACCGATTCGAGGTAATCTCCCCTTCCGGCGCGGCTCTTTCGACCTCTGATTTTAACGACCTTACCGTTTATACATCCGACAATGGTTATGTGACGGTTGGATTTTCGGACCTGTATGCAGCAGGACGTGGCACGGAATATGAGTACGCACTCTCCCCTGTCGCGAATGGAATCGAGCTTGGTTACATCAAGACAACGGTAAAGAGCTCTTTTAATGGTGCAATGTTGACCGATGGGGATAAGACTTATCGGATCGTACTGGAGCCAAAGGTTAATAGCTTAAATAAAGTGCGTTCTGCCGCAGTGGTTGAGACGATGAGCAATAAGTATCCATTCCTCTTCTCTGGCAGTGAAGCGAATTATTACACTGGTAGTTTTAGTGGCGTTGGTATTCGGTTCCAGCATACAGATGATAGTTTTGATATCGACGGTGGAAATGCGTTCCGCGACGAACTGAGTGCCTGGCTGACAGATACCAAGGCAAAAGTGCTCAAAATGGAAGATGGCCGCGAATGGCTCATCGGCATCAATGGGAACGTGACTGTCTCCTGCCCAGAGCATGTTGATAAGGGCATGATCGAATTCGAATTTGTGGAGATCGGCAGTATCGAGAGTGAAGCAGATATGTACAACAATGGACTGAGTTCTTATGAACCGGGAGGTAGCGTATGACATATCTTCCGACAGATGAAGACCTCGCTCTGTTAAAGAATCATTCCTCTCACGTATATTGCCGAATCGACTTGTTAAACAAAGATTTTGCGACGATTGATTCTTTGGAAGGTGTTGCGATTGATGGCTCGATTTCCATTGACAGTGAGTCCGATGTGCGGCGAACCTTTAATGTGACGATGTATTTGGGGAAGAACAGCAATCTTTCTAACATCACAGAGGAAGAATGGCTGAGTCGAAATGTGCGAGTCTACATCGGTCTGGCAGGAAGATCCAAAGCAAAAATCAGCGATAAATCTCCTGCCCTACTGACCGAACAAGACATCCGATACATCAATGCCGTGACATATTACAACCAGAAGATTCAGAATTTTAAGACTTACGGCTATGCGAAATACGGCAACATCGACAATTTGAACCGCGACAGAATCGATTGGACATCCAGTAATATGTTGCGATACAACGAATTTGCGAAAGCTTATGAAATCGAAGCTGGTACGTATTCCACGGTTCTTGGTTCAGACGACCCGCTTTATGAGACAGATGGTGAAACCGGTCCTTATATAGCGTTCACTCCTCTATTGCAAACAAATAACGGATTGATTCCACTATTGAAAGATGATCTTTGGAATTATTTCGATGATTTGGTTGCAAAGATAAAAAAAATGCCTGGTGGTATGACACCCGAAAATATTTTAGCAGCGGACGCCACCGGTATTGATGAGACGATTTACGGTCAGAAGATTCGTGTTAAATGTATGATTGCAGCGGTGGAAGGCATGAAATTGAATGGTGCAACACTGGAAAAAGTTGATGTAAGTGCAATCTCTGGTTGGAGCGAAGCAGAACTACGCAAAGAATATGGAAAATCCAGCCGCTATGTCGACCATTCGATGCACGATATTCAATCTGCTGTAATCGAAGGGCGGGAACGAGTTACTCGAATTTACGGAAAAGTCTTTGATGAGTATTCAAGAAACGCTTCTGGCAGTTATTTTGATACTTCTTCGATCCATTGGTATAACCAGGGCTGTTTTAGTTTTAGTTCCAATGGGTTCACATACAATTCTACAACGAATACAGTGAGTGCTTCTTGTGTGGATATGGTATCCCGACTGAATGGCGATTTGGCTGGGCAACTGGCAGGACAAGCACATCGAATCGACAAAAAAGCAGATATCAACAAAAGCATTGAAGCGGTAATGAAGGAAAGCGAGTTCTCAAAATACTGCATTGATTATTGGAGCCGTAAAGTCCCACATGATTTGGATTACGACACTGGCACAACGATCTGGCAGATGCTTACAGAACTGCGGGACTTGTATTACCCATTCGAAATGTATTTTGATGATGATGTTTTTGTGTGCAAGGAGATTCCGAGTGGATTCAATGACCCACCGGTTTTGGACTGCGATTTATTTGCAAGCCTTGTCACATCAGATGGAGAGTCGGCCAGTGTAGATTATACTTCTGTGCGCAATGTCGTTGAGGTATTTGGCGCAACGATTGACGCGGATTGTTATGCAACACCAGACAATACAAGTTACAACGCTTCAACACATACGCTGTCTCTTACAGTGTCAGCTGATTCTGCTGGTTTTCCTACCGGTACAAGCGGCAGTGGTCCATCCATTACATCAGACAAGAAAATTGCATTCAGCTGCCCCGTAACCATTACACAAAAAAGCGCACTGAACATCATCTGGAGCATTACCTACAGCTCCACATCGGAGGACGGAAGCGTTCAGGCTGGTCAAACGCAAAAGATATCCAAGTTGTTTGCTTCAACCACAGACCCAGATGGGAACGATAACGAACAGGATGCAACCGTTATGCAGGGTGGCAAGTATTATGTCATTCAATATAACGCAACGACATCCTGCTTTTATTTTATCGGGCAACAGCAATCTCATGCGATGGTGAAGTTAGTTGATACTATCCCGACTGCCGCAGAAATTGCATCACAGAAAGAGGAAGAAAATTGTGACAATTTGAAATTCATTTGTGTGAATGACCCGAATAATATCGATGACTTGTATAATTCGCAAATGACAGTGGAGAAAATCGGACGGCGCAATGAAGTGCTATCGGGCGGAGACTATGAAGGATATACCACCGACGCACGAGCGATGGAAGTAGCAGAGTATGAGCTATGGAAACGCGCACGGTTGACCGATGGTCTTTCAATTACGATCTTGCTGGTCCCCTGGCTTGACGTAAATGAAAAGATCGAATATGCGGCAAAATATCTGAATTCAAGAACACCGGTCGAATGGATCATCAAGAGCATCAGTATCAATCTGGGAGAAGGAACGATGTCTTTGAGCTTGAGCCGGTATTACCCGTACTATCCCTACATTGTAGGCGAAGGCAATGCACAAAATTCCAAACACACATATTACATGGATTCTCTGATGGACCGGTATTTTCCGAGTCTGACGGCAGAATCTTAACGAGATAAATGAGAGGAGTGAGTAGATGGCACTTTCTTTTAACAAATCCAGACGTATGGCCGCTGCGAATCCTGTAATGACGATGGAGGCTTCTGTGAAGGCTGAGCGTCCGGTCGTTGACTCCAATGATGAAATCGCGACTCTGGAAGCCGACCAGGTGGAATCAGATTTCACACGGAGCGGCAATTATACATGGTTCGATACATTTTCGGACAATGATTATTCTACGGTCGATTCTGGAAAAGATATTACGCTGAATCCGAACCAGATAAATATCACTCAGGAAAACAACAGTCAGGTCATTCCGTTTGAAATGCCGCGTTATTACGATGGCGTAGACCTGATGCAGATGACGATTCAGATCCACTATGTGAACGCAGACAACAATGAGAATTATACTGCGCCCGTGAACGTGTCGTACAGCAATGACAAGATTCGCTTCTATTGGATGGTAAGCAACTATGCAACGGCCAAAGAAGGAACACTGAAGTTTGAGATCATTGCGACAGGTGCAATTACGGTTCCAAACTCTGGCGAATCGAAGAATTATCTGTGGCGTACTCGCCCGAACGACAAGTTGACTGTTTTGAAGGCGCTTTCTGGTTCTGGAATGACAGACCCGACCGGCGATGATTGGTATACCCAATTCCTGGCTACTATGAGTCAGAAGGTTGGTGAAGCACAGACAGCGGCAGACAAGGCGGCAGCAAGTGCGCAGGAAGCAAAGGCTGTTGTGGATGGCCTGGCTGACACACTGGCGAACTATTACACCAAGGAAGAAGTCGATGGATTTACAACCATGCTCCGTGGTGAGATTGCTAAGGTTGATGGTCTGGCAAAGTTTGATGTGCAGTATGACGCTAAAACACAGACGATCAAATTTCTGAATGGAGACAAAGTCATCAAAACCATTACCCTGAATACTGACCCTAGTGCAGATTGGGTGACGGCATACAATAAGACGGTCGAAGCAAAGATCGCTGATAAGCTCTCCCCTGTTCAGACAGAACTGGAAAATACAAAAAACGCTCTGGATGACCTGAAGACTGAAGTGGGGGATCTGCCGAACACTTTGCAGAGCGACTATTATAATAAGGAAGCAACGAACAAGCTGCTGGAAGCGAAGGCCGAAAAGACCAGCGTTACGACTGTGGCGAACGACCTGACGGTGGTGAAAAATACAACTTCTGGCTTACAGACCTCTATTGACACCATCAATGGCGACATTTCTGACATTCGGGAGCAGCTAAACAATGTGAAACCCGATCCGAATTCTGGCCGCGAGTATGATATCACTTATGAGGACTCTAAGCTGAGTCTGCTGGAAAATGGCACGGTGAAAACACAGGTCATCATTGAAGGCGGTGGCGGCGGTGGCGGAAACTCCAGCGTGATTACCATCGAGCGTTTGGATGGTTCTGCGTTGACTGTTATTGCAGGCGACCCCGCTATTATCAATTATAAGTTCACTTCTGTAGATAATTCTGGTGATGATACCGGTTCTGCTACTGGCGTTTGGTATGTTGGCAACACAAAGGTTGGCACACAGACCGTCATTCAGGGAACGAACAGCTTTGATGTGACTCAGTATCTGCACAGCGGTGATAATACGGTCAAGTTGCAAGTCACAGATAGCGTTGGCAGTATTGGAACAAAGACATGGACAGTCAATGTCGTTGAGTTCTACTTGGAGAGCTCTTTTGATGATACGCTGGTATACAACGGCGAGGTTACTTTCCGTTACACTCCGTATGGCAATATTTCCAAAACTATCAATTTTACGGTTGATGGAACGCCTCTTGGCTCTACTACGACCGCTGTTACTGGCCGACAGATGACTTATGCGATTCCTGCTCAAGCCCATGGTGCACATCTTGTGGAAGTTTCTATGACCGCTGAGATCAATGGGAAACAGGTTACAAGTAATAAGATTGCTAAAGACATCATGTGGGCAACTGAGGGCAATACAACACCTATTATCAGCTGTGCTACAAAGACGGCAAGCGTAAAACAATATAGTAATGTCGCAATCAATTACACCGTTTATGCCCCTTCCAATTCTACGACCACTGTAACACTGGAAGTTGACGGTGTAAAGACTGGTACCCTGACTGTTGGTCGCACAATGCAGACATGGACTTGGAAATCTGCTAACGTTGGTTCTCATGTGCTAAAAATTGTATGCGGCTCTGTAAGCAAGACAATCAATGTTACCATCGAGGAGCTTGGTATTACCATTGAGCCTGTCAAGACGAATCTGGCATTTGATTTTAACCCTGCCGGTAAAACGAACGCAGATGCAACTCGTTTGTGGACGGATGGCAATAACAGCCTGACTGTCAGCGATAACTTTGACTGGTCTAATGGCGGTTATCAGCTGGACGAAGATGGCGATACCTACTTCTGTGTTAAGGCTGGCACGACAGCAACTATCAGCTATAAGCTTTTTGGTAACGACGCTAAGAAGCTGGGCAAGAATTTCAAGCTTGTTTTTAAAACCACGAATGTTAAAAACTACGATGCTACGGCACTGACTTGTTTGAACGGCGGTATTGGCTTGAATATTCAGGCACAAAAGATCACGCTAACCAGTGAGCAGAACAGCATTTTCCTGCCGACCTGTGAAGATGATTTCATGGAGTTTGAATTCAATATTCTGCCCGACAGTCAGTATAAGGAAATGGTTTTGTGGTTGGATGGTATCCCCTGCCGCGTTGAGCTGTATGATGCGAGCGATAACTTTACACAGACATCTCCTGTTGGCATTACGATTGGTTCTGCTGATTGTGACGTGCAGGTTTACCGTATGAAGTCCTATATGATGAACCTGACTGACGATGAGATCCTTGATAACTTTATTGCAGATGCAAAGAACGCAGAGGAAATGATTGAGCGCTACACCCGCAACGATATTACGGATGTGAGCGGTGAACTGAATCCCGACCTGCTGGCTGAAAAGTGTCCTGACCTGCGCATTATCAAGATTTCTGCGCCGACCTTTACGACCGGCAAGAAGAACGAAGTGCCAAATACAACGATTCAACACATTTATAAGAACGGTCGTGCTGTAGAAGACAACTGGATCGCTACTGGTTCTCACAAGGGTCAGGGTACTAGCTCTAATGCTTATGGTGAATCTGGTCGTAATATTGACATTGACTGCTCTGGCGGTTTTACCTTTGGTAACGAGAGCACTGGCAGCAAATATGCATTTACAGAAAACAGCGTTGGCGAGAAGTATTTTAACATCAAAGTCAATGTTGCCTCCTCTGAGAATGCAAATAATGCTCTGCTGGCAGATGAGTTCAACGAGTTTAATCCGTACATTCGTCAGGCTCGTAAAGACAACCCGAAGGTGCGCGACACTATGGCATTCTACCCCTGTGTTGTGTTTATTCAGGAGACCGATACCGCTAACGCGACTGTCTTTAAGGATGGTCAGTGGCATTTTTATGCTTGCGGTGATTTTGGCAACTCTAAAAAGAATAGCGATACCATGGGCATGGACCCAAACAATCACAAAGAAGTCATCATTGAAATTGACAACAACACCGATGCACAGACTCGCTTCCTGAGCGGCGACTTCTCTGAGGAAACTTGGGATGGCGACCACAGCTTCGAATTCCGTTACATCAATAAGAATTGTAGCGAGCAAGAAGTTCAAGATGCGAAAAACGCATGGATTCGTGTGCAGAATTGGGTCGTGAATGCTGATGACGAAGAGTTCAAGAAGAACTTTGAAAATTACTTTGTTAAGGATTCCACCCTGTTCCACTATCTGTTTACCGAGCGTCATACCATGGTCGATAACCGTGCTAAAAACGTTTTCCCACACACGACAGACCTTGTGCACTGGGATTTCTGCTTTGACTATGATAACGATACTGCTATGGGTAACGATAACGAAGGTGGTCTGACCCTGAGTTACGGCTACGAAGACATGGACACTATTGGAACAAAGAGCGTGTTTAATGCACATGACTCGAAACTGTGGTGTAAGATTCGTGACTTGTTTGCAGATGACCTCGCAAAGATGTTCCTGAACCGCGAAAGTGCTCTGGCATGGAGTGCAAATCGTATCCTGAAGAAGTTCGAAGACTATCAGGACGTAAAGCCTGAAAAGCTGTGGATCATGGATATGCGGCGCAAGTATTTCCGCACTTATGAGGACAATGGCACGACTAGCTATCTACCCATGATGCATGGTAATAAGCGTCATCAGCGCAGGCAATTCCAAAAATATCAGGAAAAATACATGGCATCAAAGTATACGGGTGCTGCTTGTACCTCTGATGATATGACCATTCGCGGTTACACTCCGACCGACTGGACTGGCGTAAAACCCGATGGCACATTCCATATTGTTCCGTATGCTGATACTTATGTTTCTGTACGTTACGGCTCTAACCCCGTGAAGGTGCGTGGTAAACGTGGTCAAACTTACGAGATCCAGTGCCCGATTGCGGCTATGAACGATACCGAGGTTTATGTCTACAACGCTTCTATCATCCAGAGTATTGGTGATATTTCTGGCTTCTACCCCGGCTATGTTGATTTTAGCCATGGTGTAAAGCTGACTGACCTGAAGATTGGCTCTGCCACTGAGGGGTATAAGAATACAAACATGACGGATTTTGCGGTCGGCAACAACACATTGCTGGAGCATTTGAACCTGCAGAACGTGCCGAACCTGAAGAAATCTATTAGTCTGACTGGTTGTACGAATCTGGAAGAGTTCTACGCTGGTGGCTCTGGTATTACTGGTGTCGCATTCGCTAAAGGTGGTAAGATTCGAAAAGCTGAACTTCCTGCGATTGCAAGTCTGAGCGCTAAGAACCTAAGTTATCTGACGGAGCTTACTATTGAAGACTATAAGAACATTACTACTCTGACTGCCGAGAACTGCCCAACCATTGATTTGACTGCAATGCTGGGCAAGTGTGTGAATTTGAACCGTGTGCGTCTGACTGGTATTGATTGGCAGTTGGATGATACTTCCCTGCTGGATCGTCTGCTGAAGATGACCGGCTTGGATGAGAACGGCTACAATACTGACCATTCTGTTGTTGAAGGTAGTGTCCATGTACCCATTATGCGTGAGCGTCAGCTGGCAGAGTTTACGGCGCAGTGGCCTGATTTGAATATCACTTACAACACTCTGGTTCAGCAGTTTAAATGGACGTTCGTGAATAAAGATGGCACTGTGTTGGATGTTCAGTACATTGATAAGGGTGGCAAGGCAGTTGACCCTGTTACCCGTGAAGAGAACCCGATTCCGACGCCTACTGCCGAGAGCACAATCTCTACAGACTTTACTTTTAGCGGCTGGGATACCGAGTTTACGACTGTCTTCGGCAATCAGACCGTTACCGCTGTTTATACGGAATCTGTTCGCAAATACACTGTCCGTTACATGAATCGTGGCGCTGTACTGCAGGAAACTGTTGCTCCGTATGGTTCTATGGTGCTTTATACCGGCGACACTCCGGTCTATACCGCAGAAGAGACTGCATTCAAGTATTACCTGTTTAGCGGCTGGGATAAGGGTGGTTATGTTGTTGGCGACAAGGATATCAACGCCGTATATGACGTGTGTGAATATGTTTCTAACTACTTTGATGGCAAGGAAATCGGTCAACTGCGCCCGGTTGAAATCTACGCAATGAATAAGGTCGGCGTAGAACAAACTGTTGTTGAAGCAAAGGATGAGGTTACAATTCAGCTTGGCAATGACTTCTCTTATGACGATATCACTGAAAAGATTTTGTTCAATGAGCCGAAGGTATTTGACGGAAAGACCTACGTTGATACAGACGTCACCCTGTTTGATGAGGACAGAGATTTTGTGCTGGCTGTTGATTACAAGATAGACGCAGCTAATGCAAATAACACCGTTCTGATGCAGTGTTTTGAGCAGAATGGTATGAACGGTATCAAGCTCTGGAACTCAAATGGTGTGAAGATGACATGGGGTATTGACTCTGCAAACGGCGCTTCTGCTGGTTCCCGCGATATGATCGTTATCCGACACATCAAGGGAGACAACGGGCTGTATGTCTACTCTTCTAACATCTATGGTTCTAGTATCTCTTATACAAAAATCGCTCGTACTCGCATTACTAAGACGAACGCTACATTGGTGTTTGGCTGTGCAAAAGCAGACGATGGTGCTTATGAGAGCTATGCTAAAGGTACTGTTTATTGGTCTAAGCTTTGGTACGCAGACCTTGGTGATGCTGCTTGCCGTGAGTTGGCCGCATGGACACACGATGATCTGGTTGTTGAGGTTGCAAGCTTCAAGAACTTCTATCTGAGTGACAACTCCAACAAGCGCTGCTCTATTACCTTCCTGCAGAAAGACACGCTGGGTCAGAATATGCCGCTGAACAGTTCCTCTTCGAATGCGGGTGGCTGGGCGAACACTTCTCTGCGCGAATATCTGGATTCTCGTCTGGTTGATGCGCTTCCGATTGGTTGGAAACAGCTGGTCAAGCAAGTCAAGGTGCCGAGTTCTGCCGGTGGTAAGAGCAAGGAGATTGTGACTTCGGACTGCTACTTCTTCATTCCGTCTGCGATTGAAGTGAGCTCTTCTATGATCGATGAACCATACATCTACGAAGGTCAGACTATCAGCTACCTGACTGGCAATGAATCCCGCATTAAGCATAACGCAGATGGTGAACCGACCAAGTATTGGCTGCGCTCTCCGTTTGTTAATTACGATGGCTACTTCTACGCAATTGAGGAAACTGGTGAGCTGTATGGCTTCCATTATCCGTCTGAGTCGCTGGGTGTAACTGTTGAGTTCAGCATTTAAGGAGGTGTTGAGAGTGTATTACAAGGTACTTAAAAACGGTCGAGCGATCGATGCTCTTGACCGCCTTCAGTTTGTGAAATACCAGCCGAAACATGGCATTATGGTGAACTGCACGGAAGACGATGCACAGGGTATCATCAGTAGCAATGGCAAGTATATCTGGCATGTAGATGGCTACTATTACATCCCTGTTGATGGTTACGATACTGTTGTGTTGCAGGAAATTGACAAATACGAATATAACCAGATCAAAGCCTTGGGTGGAACCTCGCCTGAGGCTATTATTGATGCTTATACTCTGACACTGATTGAAGGAGGGCTGTTATGAGCGAGGAGAAGAAATATAACGAGTTCGTTGAAAGTTTGCATCGACTCTATCATGACCACAAGGTGCAGAATTCATTTTTGAAGAAGAAGCTTGATGAAGGGCGTATCTCTCTGGATGAGTATGAGTATATCGTGAACGGAAAGGAGGTGTAAGCCATGTACACTTTTTTGATCAATGCAGATAACAGTATTACCGCAAGTCTGACTGAGCGTATTATGCAACGCAGTAAGTTGGTGGATAGCCTCCATTTTCTGGCTGATACGATTTATAGTGGCGTAGACATGACTGAGTATACAGTTTTGCTGGAGTACAAGCTCCCTGTTAGCAAAAGCTATAAAACTGAGATTCTAAAAAAATCTACAGAGCTATACAAAAACAAGTTGGAGTATAAACTGCCATTTGATACGAACCTGACAAGCGAAGCTGGCGATATTGAGTTCTGGCTGACCTTCTCTGATGTTGAGATGACTGCCGAGGGTGAAACGATCCAACATGTGCGCAAGGTTGGCCCAGGCGTGGTACATATCATCCCGATTAGCAACTGGGCAGACGTGGTTCCCGATGAAGCTTTGAGTTCGCTTGACCAGCGCCTTATCGAGTTGATTGCTCTGAACAAGAGTATGTATGACCAGCTGAATATCAATCTGGATGGTAAGGCAGACAACATCAAATATCAGAACAACATCCTACAGCTTACCTCGAATGGTAAAGAGATCGGCAATGCTGTCGAAATTGCAGGCGGCGGTTCTGGTGCAGATTCTCATACGATGCGGGTGGTTCCGTTCTAAGCCATCCGCTCTCTTAATAAGGAGGCAACGATGGCAAAAGAATATTCGAAACTCGGCTACGGCAATGACGAAGATATTGATGCTGCCATTGCTCTTGGCCTGATTGACGAACGTGACATGATCATTACAAAAGACACTTCTGAACTGAAGTATGTGCGTGATGATTTATCCGTTCAAACGATTCGTCCGCGAAATTTGATGTTCAATACGGTTTCGGAAGCAAACAAGGCGCTGAATGCTGCAGATGATTCATATGCTGGGCAGACCGTGATGATAAAAGACAATAAAGGGAAATACGCTCCGTGGGTCGTACAGCAAAGTGCGTCCACGGGGCGCTTTTTAGTTGAACCGTTTATTGTGAGTCAGACAAATTTCCAGTGGACGGAATTCTAAAAAGAAGGAGGAACAAATGGCACAAGTAAAATTTTCATATGGCACGAAAGCACGGTATGATGCCCTATCCCCCAAGGATATGGACACGCTGTACTTTACGACTGATACATTACAGTTATTCAAAGGCACTGCTGAATATACGAAAACCAGTAAGATGGTCTCTGCTCTGCCGACGACTGGTCAGATTCAGGGTATCATCTATTTCCGCATGACAGATTATAGTATGCACATCTGGAACGGCGTGGAATTTGTACAGTTGAATAAATCGACAGTAACAGAGATCCCGGCAGATGCAACCGACAATGATATTCCGACCACCAAGGCTGTCGCCGATTATGTCAATGCCAAGGTTGCCGCAGTGGAAGGTATCAAGGGTAAATTCGTTACAGATGTCACCTATAATGCTGGTGTGTTGAGTGTGGCAAAGGGTGATGAACCTGTTACCACTACTCTGACTGGTGTTGTTCATGAGCCCACCTATGATGCAGAGACTCGCACAATCAAACTGCCAGTCTTTGGTGGCGACACTTTGACGATTGCGCTGGGTAAGGATCTGGTGGTAAAGAACGGTACTTATAATACCAAGGACAAGAACATTGAACTGACACTTACCAGTGGCGATGTCATCAAGATTCCGGTTGGCTCACTGATTGATATTTATACAGGTGTTGCAACCCCGTCCGCTGAGGTGACTGTTTCTGCAGATAATAAGATCAGTGTCGCAGTGAAGGTTTCTGCAAAAGCAAATAATACGCTAACGCTTGAGGAAGATGGTCTGTATGTTTCTGTGCCTGATGCGTACACAAAGACCGAAGTTGATACCAAGGTCAAAACCATTCAGGATGCACTTAATACTCATGCGAAGGACACAACTGTGCATATCACTGCAGCAGAACGTGAAGCATGGAACGTAAAAGTGTCGCAGACCGAATTGAAGAATTCTCATGATGATGCTGTTTCTGTGGCTGCTGCGGATGCTACCAAGAAGGCTGACGCTGCTCTCGCTGGGGCTAAAACCTATACAGATGGTTTGAATACTGCAATGGATGGCCGCGTGAAGGTGGTTGAGAAGGCTCTGACTTGGAAACCGATTGATGATACCGGTGCAAGCGCTGAGACATAATAATCTAATATGAATCCCTGCATTCTGTAATGAAGTGCAGGGTTATTTTTTATCGAAAAGGAGTTTTCTGATGTCAAATTTATCTCTGCGCGAAATTGCGCAATCACAGCTCGATTCGACTCCTGTAATTGATGGACAGCTTATTGTTTGCCTTGACACGGGAAACGCCTATCGAGACACTGCTACGGCTCACGTAAAAATCGGAAGCGATTTAGAGGTTGTGAGCGACTTACCATTGGCTCCTCTAGCCGAAAAAATCTATTATCTGAAGCCTGATAAGCTGTATGTGTTCTTGGGTGGTAACTGGACACTGCTGAATGATAAAACTATCGATTTAGATGAATCTATCGCAAAGTTGCCTGCCGGAAGTTCGACCTCCTTGAATGATGATGTGGAGATCATCACACAGGATACGGACATTACGCAGTCGCATTATTATCGGCGCAAGCTAGTAGTTCTTTGGGAATACATCAAAACAAAGGCGCAGGATTTCTTTGCGGCGAAAAACCACCAGCACGGAAAAGCAGATATCACTGACTTCCCTACCTCGATGCCTGCAAGTGATGTGTATCCGTGGGCAAAGGCGGCAACAAAGCCGAGTTATACAAAAGCAGAGGTTGGACTGGGCAAGGTAGATAATACTGCAGATGCTGATAAAACAGTTAAGCGGGCAACAACTGCTGGAACAGCAGACAGTGCAAATAGTGTTGCGTGGGAAAACGTGAAAAATAAGCCAACAGCATTCCCTGTTGAAGCGCATAACCACGACGATAGATATTATACCGAGGCTGAAATAGACGGGAAGCTTGAGAAAAAGAGTCCCACAGATCACACACATGATTTGAGTGAACTTATAAGTGGGTTAAGTATAGGAAATTCTACCACATTAAACGATAGTGTCCAAATTATTACGCAAGATACAAACACCGCTAATCAAAAATATTATCGCCGTCCTTTGACTGTTCTATGGGATTATATTAAATCCAAAGCAGACAGTGTATATTCTGCCATTGGTCATAACCATAAAATTCAAAATTTAGAGGACTATACAACGCGAGTTTGGGATGCGACGATCGTTCGGCAAGCTGATACAGTATTGGCAAGCCCTCAAGATAAAGATGGTATAGCGACATTTCGCAAATTAGACAAAAATGATGTCGGCCTAGAGAACGTGGACAACACCGCAGACAAAAACAAGAATGTTGCGACTGCCGGTATAGCTACCACGGGTGTCCGAGATTATAACAACGCAAATAACATCATTGAAATTGGTTGGTCTGGAGCAGATCTCGACGCTGATAATCTTGCTTATGTTGCTGGTTATACGTCCGATAAGAAAATACACCCCGCCTCAAAAGACGGAGTTCGTATGTGGCTTGGTCTTGGAGATTCTGCATACAAAAATACAAAATCACGTTCTAGTAAAGGCAGTACAGACTGGACAAATAATGCAACGGATGATGCCATTGTACCTACTATGTCATTTATGGCGTATTGGGATGGTGCATATAATTCTAACGGTGCATCGAATTTATCGTATTGTGACCGTGGTAGGTTTGGAACGATCGTGACTAAGGGTAGTGGAGATTATGCGGTCGCTGGGCATACACATAACAGTGTAAACGATATTGGAGATGGTAGAACTACTACATTCGCATATTCAAAAGATGGTATGAGCTACGGTGATTATAGCTGGCTCGCTGGGTGGAATGGAAGTGAGCTGAGGGCTGTCGATAAAAATCAGTTTGCTATCGCAGGACACTCTCATTCGTTTATAAATTCCGTTGGAGTAAAAAACGCACAAACAGGCAGGAATCAAATATATGGTAATGTGTATAGCTACAATTCAAACGCATCGGCTCATACTGGAATGCCAACTACTTATACTTCAACAATTGGATTCGGTCAAGGCGCATCCGGTACTGTTGAAATCTGTGGCGAATGGACAGGTGGTAAAGGTTTATGGTCAAGAGCATTGCGAGATTGTTGTGACGATTGGTATGGTTGGCAGCGCATCTATACAGAAAACTATCACCCTAGTGCTGACGTAGCAAATAAAGCAAACTCTGCCGATTATCTCAACTTCACAGCAGGTAACGAAATCAACTTTACAGGGACGCCAACAGATAATACTGTCTATTTTGGATATCGCAATTCAACTATAAATGATTACAGGTTCTGTAACGGCAGTGGTGGTCTCACAAAAGTAACCGCGGCATCATTCGATGGTAAAGCTACAAGCGCCGGTACTGCTGATAGCGCGACAACCTCCAACGGCGTAAAAGACTACAATGACGGTAATAGAACTATTAAAATTGGCTATGCCGGTGCTGGCCTGAATACCTCAAATTTAACTCATATTGCAGGCTATACAGATAATGGCACAAAAATTAAAGATGTGTCCAAGGATGTTCTGACAAGCTGGATTGGACTTGGGAATTATCTGCCTTTGAGTGGTGGTTTAGTTACTGGTCAAATCCAAAAAAATACAGGAGGCTCTTGGATCGGTGACCGTGATAGAGCTGTTGTAAGAAGTCATTATCCGGGTGATTGGTCTTATGGTGCTGTTGTTGCTATGGCGACAAAGAACGGTTACTGGACAATAGGTAATCTTGGCGGTGAAGAGAGATTGATTTTTAATTATAGCACAGATTCAAATTACAGTGCTGGCAAAAACGAGACTTCTCAAGTTTACCTCCCTGCTCAAGCCGGTACTATCATCACTTCTGCAACGATTGGTAGCCAAGCTGTAAATCGCGCCGAATACCTCGGCAACGACTCCGCTTACATGCGAATGCACTGGGCTGGCAAAGGCGGTCAACCCACATGGCTCTGGGGCGGAAATGACGCCAGTAACATGTATGTGTGGAATCCAAGCAATTTCAGTGTCAATTATGCTAATAGCGCTGGAAGTGCGGGAAATGGTGTCACCGCATCAGGCAAAACTGGTGCTGGTATTTATTATGTTAGGTTTGGCAATGGTACTCAAATGTGTTGGGGTTTTTATATAGAATCCGACCATTCTGGCAGTACAAGTTTCCCGGTTGCATTCAATAATTCACAGTATAGTATTTCGCTGACTGTAACTGTATCATCAAATAACGCCCCATATATAACTGGTCGCTCTACAACTAGCTTTTCTTATGCAAGACACGGCACTTCATATAACGATGTTCAGTGGATCGCGGTCGGTACTTGGAAATGAGTGTTGCTTTATTAGAAAGAAGAGGTGAAAAATTTGAACGAAGAAATTAAAGTTGGATATTTTATCATGAAACCAGTCGAAACTCAAGAACAATGCGATCAATATTCTACGATGGCGACACAGCTAAACGACCATAATAGTTCTGCGTTGCCAGGTAGTGTTCTTTGGGCCATTGATGACAAAGAAGACCGCTATGAGATTATTGAATCAGGTACGGTTCCAACCGAAGAAGAAGCTCTCAAACCTCGTAAAGAAGACAAAATTTCTGAATCAAAAACGACACTGTCTGCATATCTGGCTGCGCACCCGATTCAGTGGTCAGACGGCAAGTATTACAGTGTTACGACCGAGAAACAGGCATTGCTGACCTCAAATTTGGCGCTGTATCAAATCTCTGCCACCGCCGGGCAGCCGTTCAAGCTGACGTGGAATTCGACCGGAGATGAATGTGTAGAATGGGCTTATGAAGAATTGGCCGCACTTGCACTGGCAATTGGTACATACGTAAAGCCCTTCGTGTCTCGTCAGCAAGAACTGGAGTTGGCTATCAAAGAATGTACGACCCAGGCAGAACTGGACGCTATTGAAATTACATACGACCCTGTGCTGACAGCATACTTGGCCGAAGCCGGTAAGGAGGTCGTTTCATGAATGATATAAGAATAAAATACAAAGAATTCGCAAAGTGTATCGCGCTCTTCCTGATTGGAGGGGCGCTTTATTATTGCATCGAAATTCTTTGGCGTGGTCATTCGCACTGGACGATGGCTGTTGTGGGTGGCATTTGCTTCGTCGTGATCGGTGGATTGAACAATTACATTCCGTGGGAAATGCCGATGTGGAAACAAGGTCTCGTCGGAGCACTATTTGTAACCGGCATGGAACTGGTAGTAGGCATCCCGTTGAACCTGATGATGGGCTTGCATATCTGGGACTACTCTTCCCTACCCTTCAATCTACTGGGCCAAATCTGTCTCCCATTCACTGTGCTATGGTTCTTCCTTGCGCTATTGTGCATCTATGTTGATGATTGGCTGCGACATATTTTGTTTCACGAACAGAAGCCAGAATATCACTGGTAATGCGATAGCTCTAAGTTAAAAAGAAAGAATCCCCGATGGAAAACCACCGGAGACTCTTCCCTTGCCTAATCGACATACTAGCTCGACGAAAAACTAGCATGCTTGGAATATATCATATCGTCAAGAAATTGTCAACAGAAAGGAGAAAATATGGCACAGGAAATACTAAAACCCTTTATCCTCGATGAGACCGGAAAGGAGCTTACCGCAGCAATTCAGACATTTGATACGAACTGTACGACCAATACAGAATCCATCGTGATTGCATTGCAGAAAATTGCCGAACAACTGGCCACATTGAATAAAACGCTGACGCCTAAAAATGACACCACTGGCGGTTCTACTGCTGGAGGAGGTGACGCTACAAAATGATTGGATTATTAAATGCTGACCCACACATTTATTCTTTTACCATCGAGCAGCTGTGGACATCGATCCTTGGTGTTTGTGGAGGGATCACAGCAATTGCAGCTGCTGTCGCCGTTATTCTCAGCGCAATCAAGAAGGCAAAGGAACCGGACACGAAACAGAATGCAAAGCTGAACGACCATGATAAGCATCTCGAAGATGTAGACCGCAAACTCAAGAATGACAAAGAAGTTCTGGACTTATATCGTTCTAAAATTTTGTCACTGGAAGAACACCAGAAAGAACAGGACATCATTGTCGAGGAACATAGTCGTAAAATCGCTGGCGTTGAACAGCGTGTAAATCGAAGCGAACATGGAATCAATGTAATGATGAAAGCTCTGCTGGCTCTGCTCAGTCATGGTATTGACGGAAACGCAATCGACCCGATGAAAGAAGCGAAAGCTGCTCTGGAAAGCTATCTGATCGATGGACAAAGTTCAAAGAATACTTGATACATAACCCGGTTGGCTGTATGCCGCCGGGCTTTTATTTTGGAGGTACTTATTATGATGGAACTTGTAAATGAATTGCTTACTACCCTCGTGAAGCTGGTCGTTACTGCTGGCGGTTCTTATCTGATTGCATACGGTCTTCCCTGGCTGAAGAAGATTGGTCTGTACAAGATGGTTCAGATCGGTGTTATGGCCGCAGAGAAGCTGGCTGAGTCTGGTGTTATCAAGAAGGTAGACAAGAACGCCAAGGCAAAAGAGATTCTTGGTATGCTTGGTATCAAGGTCACTCCTGTAATCGAAGCAATGATTGAAGCCGCCGTCAAGGAGCTGGATACTCAGGAGAATAAAGTCAAGGATGAACTGAAGAAAGACTGAGGTGACTCCTTATGGCAGTAAATACATATTCAATGAAGAAAGATTGGAACAAAAAGGTGTCGGCTCATTTTTCCGTCTATGAGTTTGCTTGTTCCGATAAGAGTGATACAGTGCTGGTTGATACCTCATTGATTGAAGTGCTGGAACAGATTCGGGCTCATTTTGGAAAGCCTGTGAAAATCAACTCGGCTTATCGCACTCCTGCATACAATATTTCCATTGGTGGTAGCCTGCGCAGCCAACATTGTCTTGGAACCGCAGCAGACATTCGCATCGTTGGAGTTGACCCGATTCAGATTGCGCTCTATGCCTCTTCTATGCCCTTCTATGCAAAGCGTGGCGGTATTGGTTATTACAGTCGCGTTGGCCTGAAGGATGGCTTTGTACATATTGATGTGCGTAGTTGGAAATCTCGCTGGATTAGTAAGGTTGGTACCGCTTATGTGAGTGTGAGCAAAATCATGCCTACAATCAAGCAGGGAGCTAAGGACTGTGTGGGCGGGATCAGTTACGCGGTGACGGTACTACAGCGGCATCTTAGCATTACAGCGGATGGAAATTTCGGGGCTGGGACAAAAGCAAAACTGATCGAATATCAGAAAGCACATGGTCTGACAGCGGATGGAATCTGTGGGCCTGGCACATGGGGTTCATTCACTTGATGACTATGCAACAGTTACACGCAGGAGATAAGATCAAATTAGACGGAACGCTATTTGCAAACAGCCAGACACACTGCGGAATGCGCCGCTCTGGTGAATGGTTCATCTACGATGGGAAACTCGTCAATGGGCGCTATCGGGTGACAAATCTTGAAAGCCGTATTGGCAAGTATCCTATCTCGGTAAATGTGTCGGGTTATGTAGAACCGAGCGATATTGAACTAATATAAAAACGAATGGGGTATTGATCCTTAATTGGACCAGTACCCCATTTTTTAGCATTTATTTCTTTTCAGCGTAGCTACAGAAATCGTCAGGTTTAGTATATACAGGCGCTGCATTATCTTGTGTAAAGTGGGCACAACTACACAGATTCCCATGTTTATCCCATGCATTCCAAAGATCGCAGTCCTTACAACAAATCACTTTTATTTTATTCATTTTATTTCCTCTGTCAGCCATTCTTTCCAGCCGCTTACGGTTTGCGGGCAATTATCCTGTTGAGCCACAATTTCATTCAATGCTGCCGCGAGTTCTTCGTTACTCATTTCGCGGATGGCCTGTGCTTTATTGTTTCGACGCCCAAATTCATCCTTGCTGTGTTTGTGAAGAATGAAGCCGAGTGCGATATCAAGTATCGTTGGGTTGTTCATTGTTTCACCTCGTGGAATGTGATAGGCATATCTTCCGGATTGGCTGCAATCGCCATCGGAGATAGCCATTTTAAGATAAGTTTTCGTTCTTCTGGTTGCGCTTTGGGTCCTGTCCAGAAATGATGCCAGTGGCCACGACGCATATGAGGACGCGGCGACTGATGTTCAGATTCTTTGTATTCTTTTTTCCTGGACTGTTCTTTTGCTTTCTGTTGACGAATCGCCGCTCCGACACGAATGCCAACGTCCCACTTTCGAATTTCTGAATATTTATCCTTGACCGTTTTCCCTCTCTTTGTGATAAAAGACTGTTCAGAACTTGGCGTGATTTCTGCGTTCTGTGCAAGAATATATAATATCACCTGAAGGATTTGTTTTAGGAATATTTTTGTTTCTGCTGAATCCTGCATTGCTCTTAATGCCAGGCGCTTTAATTCCTTATCCCCGTTTGTATTTTCAAGCGCCTGCTTATCGAGCATATCTACACTTTCTTCTATAGTCTTTGCTCCGATATGAATAGAATAGCTGAATACATCTCCGTCGTCCGTAAGGAAAACTGGCTTTAATTCTTTATCTCCGTTGTTAACATCATACTCTAGCGTTACAAAGAATCCATGGATTTTATCTGCCTTATAATATGTGTTTGGGAGTTCCACATAAAAGCATGGATACGGAAGCTGTAATAATATTTCGTCAGGAACATCAAGTTCTCCATCCTGCTCAAACAAAAGATTTTTCAGATCTTCGTCGATAACGTAGACCTCTTTACTTAGTCTCCACGGAGCTATTGCAAAGATTGCTTGAGCCACAGATGTCATTCCCATTCTTATATCAATAGGAAGTTTGTTTAGGTCATATCCTTTAGATGCAACTGCTAACGCAGCACTCATAGGAGCATAACACCAATCAGGCCATGATCCAAGTTGTGGAGATCCATTTTCACTATGAAACATCTCCATCTGCTCCCATGCTTTTGGATATTGCTCTGTGATTTTCTTTAGTACAAAAAGAGGAAGATAGATTTCTTTTTTCATGAGTCAATCTCCGGGATTACAAAAATAGGTTCTTCGCGGATATTTATTGTTTATTACCGTCTACCATAACAACAACGCCATCTTCAACCAGGTCGCTCGGCCTGACGTTCAAAGCCTTCGCGATATTTTCTACAACGATATTTTTCGCATCACAAAGTCTCGAATCCGACGCTTCATAATTCCGAATCTGCCGGTCAGACAAGCCAACGATTTCAGCAAGCTGCTTCCCGGTGAGGCCAGCCTTTTTGCGATAATATGCGAGGGCAGTGATCTTATTTTTGTCCTGGAACCACTTAGAAGCACGGACCGAAGCAAGTAAATCTATTCCCTTATTCGCATCATTGATGATTTCTTTATTATCGTAATCCATCAAGATGAGAGCCAGCTCGTTTGCTCTTTCTACCAACTTTTTTGTCTGAGCATCCTCTTTGGGACGGCAACGATGAACTTCCTGCTGAATCAGTTCCACATATTTATGGGGGTTGACGATTTTAATAGTCGGGAAACGAAGCTCGATATTTGCGCAGACGCCAGAGAAAGTCGTTCCATCAACCGGAAAACGAGAATGATTGGATGCGATTTCTTCACAGACGGCACGGAAAAACCCCAATGCCTGTCCAGCAGAATTAGGAACGTCAAACGGCGTTGTTTCAACCTTCTTTTCACGATTGATTTCGAACTCATAGAACCCCTCTGGGAGATCCTCTTTTTTCGCATAGATCCAAATCGTACTGGTCTCCGGAGTATCGTTGTACGGGTCATAATTAACAAGAGAATCCGAACCATGTGCCACGACACTCAATTCAATTCCGCCTTGTCCGCCGAGTATACCGGGCTTATATTCGATCGTAGCGCGGTCAAGAGTATAGCCTGCTACGTTGCCGATGTTCATTTGCTTCGCCAGCATCTTAAAGTTTTTTTCGATTGCGTCTTTGATGTCCGTGCCTTCAATGTTAAATTCGGAAGCGCCGGATCTGTGTACTCTGTAAGTCATGGTTGATACCTCCTGTTTGTTTTATGATTTCATTATACACTTCTCGTTTCCTATTGTCAACAGAGGAAATGGATTTCCTTTTATCATATTAGGAAGTATACAAGAAAAGGCGCAGGTTGCCCTACGCCTTAATGGTTTCAAATGCGATTTTCAATTTTAATACTTCGCTGAGAGCGCTTAGATTGTCACATCGTAGCCCTTTAGTTTAAGACTCAAAATCGGATTCGACTACTGCGCTGCGTGCACCGCTGTGGTGTAAATTGTGTGCCCTTGCGGAAATTGGTGTAGTAGTGGTGTAAAACCAGTAATTTTCCGATGTATGAACCTATATTTTATACGATGATACGACGTTTCTGACCTATATTCTCAAAATTAGGTTTATTATACTATATTTTGTCAGGATTCTCAAGTGCCGAACGCCCCATTTTTGAGGGAAAATCTCACAATCTTTTCCATCTCAGGCCCGGCCGCCTTGGTCTGCCCGACAAAGATGCTGTGGGGACCATCATTTTCTCCGTTTTGCGGGTGCATTGCGCTCGCCGCGCTTTGCGCCCTGCCCCACCGGGCCGCGGGGGCGGCGCTCGG